>Ga0316204_10000500_pt1 | contig 143269 bp, 122 predicted proteins | sample 6monrhotite_MG_2_FD_205661 | JGI IMG/M metagenome (GOLD analysis project Ga0316204, IMG submission 205661) | Microbial mat bacterial communities from mineral coupon in-situ incubated in ocean water Damariscotta River, Maine, United States -... | ecosystem: Environmental > Aquatic > Marine >... | reverse complement strand
ATTCGTTTATGGTGGTGGTGTTTGGCGGTGTCGGGAATCTATGGGGAACACTGGTGGCGGCAATGTCGCTCGGGGTGATTAATAAAGTACTTGAACCGTGGGCGGGTGCGGTTCTCGCCAAGATTATCGTGCTGATATTTATCATTCTCTTTATTCAGAAGAAGCCGCGCGGTCTCTTCCCGCAACGTGGCCGAGCGGCGGAGCATTAGTGCAGTGTCCAATATAAAGCATACATTTAGACGAGAAATGTTTGAGGTAATAGACAAATTGCTGCTCTCGCCCTACGGGAAACCACTCAAGCCGCGATTGCGGCGTTGCAGTCCTTGGAAAGGGGATGGCCATTCCCTGCGGACAGCGTCTTGCACTCACGGCTTGAGTGGCTTTCTAAATGCACGCTTTATATAGGACACTACACAGCATGGAAAACAGAAGTTTTATCATGAATTTGCTGGCCAATGACAATGCGGCCAAATGGTTTTTATCGACCCTGTTTATGCTGGGCATTGTGGTGCCATTCTGTAATTTGATGGTGCCGCCGGATTCAATTTTTCATGTCTCTTCTTATACGGTGACGCTGTTGGGTAAGTACCTGAGTTATGCACTGCTGGCGATTGCATTGGATCTGGTGTGGGGCTATTGCGGCATTCTGAGCCTGGGCCACGCGGCATTTTTCGCGCTCGGTGGTTACGCAATGGGAATGTACCTGATGCGCCAGATCGGTGACCGCGGTGTCTATGGTAATCCTGATCTGCCTGATTTTATGGTGTTTCTAAACTGGGACACCCTGCCGTGGTACTGGCAGGGCTTTGATATGTTCTGGTTTGCGATGTTGATGGCGCTGCTGGTGCCGGGTGCGTTGGCCTATCTGTTTGGTTGGCTCGCCTTTCGTTCGCGGGTGACTGGTGTCTATCTATCGATCATCACGCAGGCGCTGACCTTTGCGTTGTTGCTTGCTTTCTTTCGCAATGAGATGGGTTTTGGCGGCAATAATGGTTTGACCGACTTCAAAGAGATTCTCGGTTTTTCACTTCAGTCCGATACTACGCGTGTCGGCTTGTTTGTTTTTACCGTGATATTTCTTGCGTTCGGGTATCTGATTTCCAAATACGTGGTCTCATCCAAGATGGGGCGCGTGGTGGTGGCGATACGTGATGCCGAAGATCGAACCCGTTTTGTGGGCTATAAAGTAGAATCATTTAAGCTCTGGATCTGGGTCTTCTCCGCGATGCTGGCCGGTATTGCCGGGGCGCTCTATACCCCGCAGGTCGGGATTATTAATCCCGGTGAGTTTTCGCCGCTTAACTCGATTGAGCTGGTGGTGTGGGTCGCAGTCGGTGGGCGTGGCACTTTGATTGGCGCGGTGATCGGCGCGGTAGTGGTGAATTTTGCCAAGACATTTTTTACCGCCGCAGCACCGGAGGTGTGGCTATTTTTCCTTGGCGCACTCTTTATCTTTGTCACCATCTTTATGCCAAATGGCATTATGGGATTGATTAAGGATTTTTCTGATAAGCGCTCCGCGAGGTTAGTCAAACAATCGACCGCGGAGGTGTCGTCATGAAGGTGCTTGATGATCTTCGTCAGGTGATGCGCCGCGACCGCGTGTTTGATTTTATGGTGGAGCAACAGCCGCCAGCGATGTCGGGTACGCATACGGTGAAAGAGGGGGAGGTCGATGTTAGTCATGGGCCGATTCTCTATCTCGAAGGGATCAACGTTGCGTTTGATGGCTTTAAGGCGATCAATGACCTGAACCTCACTATTAACGATGGCGAGCTGCGCTGTATTATCGGCCCGAATGGCGCAGGTAAAACCACGATGATGGATATCATCACAGGTAAAACGCGCCCCGATAGCGGCTCGGTCTATTTTGGCCAGACGATGGATCTGACTCGTATGTCTGAATATGAGATCGCTGCGGCCGGCATTGGGCGTAAGTTTCAGAAGCCGACCATCTTCCCTGAACATTCGGTGTTCCAAAACTTGGAGCTGGCATTACAGACCGATAAGCGTGTCTGGCCCAGCCTGTTTTTTAAATTGAATGGCGAGCAGCGTGACCGCATCGATGAAGTACTTGAGACGATTGGTTTGACTGCGGAACGTCATCTACGCGCGGCACAACTTTCTCATGGTCAAAAGCAGTGGCTGGAGATCGGTATGCTGGTGATTCAAAGTCCACGCGTGTTGCTGGTGGATGAGCCGATCGCCGGGATGACGCATCAGGAGACAGAACGCACGGCTGAGTTGCTGACAGGCCTTGCGGGCAAGCACTCGGTGGTCGTTGTGGAGCATGATATGGAGTTTATCCGTTCGATTGCACAAACGGTCACGGTGCTGCATGAAGGCCATGTGCTGGCCGAAGGGACGATGGAGATGGTGCAAAACGATCCACGTGTGATCAGCGTTTACCTGGGAGAATAGTGGTGCTGAGTATTAAAGGGCTTAATCAGTTTTACGGTGAAAGCCATACCCTGTGGGATGTTGACCTGGAGATTGAAGAAGGAAGTTGCACCTGTTTGATGGGGCGAAACGGCGTGGGTAAAACAACGCTGTTAAAGAGTATTATGGGCAGTCTGCCTGTTCAGTCCGGCTCGATTATGTTTAACGGCAAAGAGCTTGCGAATCAACCAGTCGAGCAGCGCGCTCGCATCGGTATCGGTTATGTGCCACAGGGGCGTGAAATTTTTGCGCAGCTGACGGTTGAAGAAAATCTCAAGATTGGCTTGAGCGCGCGCGCGGATAAATCGATCAATGCCAAAGATAAAGTGTATGAGATGTTTCCCGTATTAAAAGAGATGCTGGGGCGACGCGGCGGTGATCTCTCCGGCGGCCAGCAGCAGCAGTTGGCGATTGGTCGTGCGTTGATGCTTAATCCAACTATTCTGTTACTGGATGAACCGACCGAGGGAATCCAGCCCAATATTGTGGCCGAAATTGGGGATGTGATTACGCGCCTGAATGAAGAGGACAACATCACTGTATTGATTGTCGAGCAGAAGTTGCCTTTTTCACGGCGGGTGGGTAAACAGTTTGAGATCCTTGATCGTGGCCGCAATGTGGCGCGTGGTGAGATTGGTGAGCTGAGCGACGAGCTGGTGCAAAAATACCTGACAGTTTAGTTTTCCTAAAAAACTTGATGTTTTCTGTTGAATGCTCGTGAAAACAAAGTATTTTCGTCGGCCGATTTTAAGCCAAAACCTGATAACAAACATTCTGTTAGCTTGATGGCGGTCTCACCCGCCTGGCCTGGCTGTTATTAATGCCAAAAATGCATCATTTTTGCTATAGAACGACCCCTGATTGTCCGTAAACATATCATGGGGGCGACGGTTTTGCCGCATAGCGAATCGATTGTTCTGTCTTTTGGTCGAGACAAGGAGGATTAACGATGCGTCACTTAAGCCAGTTAATTTTGGCATTGCCATTGTTGTTATTTAGCGCCATCGGCATGAGTGCCGAGTTGAACAAAGCGGCGCTGGTCTCTGCGTTGATGCATCAGTCTGGCATGGATAAGCAGATTGATCTGATCCCGGCGCAGGTGAAGGCGGGCATTCGGGATTCTGCGCGACAGGGTGCGCCGATGGATGTCGTGATCCAGGATAAGCTGGTGGCTGCGTTAAATAGACAATCCTTAAACCATGATGTGCAGGAGTACCTTGTTGAAGAGATGTCTCGCGATGAGCTACAGCAGGTTCTCTCCTGGTGGGAGTCCGCTTTAGGCAAGCGAGTGGTGACGATGGAGATTAAGGCATCACAACCCGACTCGATGGTGAAGATGTTCAATGTATTTGAAAGCGAGCGGGTTAGACCGGGGCGGTTGGCGCGTATTCATCGCCTTGATGAAGCGGTGTTATCCAAAGAGCGCACTAAAGACTTGATGATCAATATGCAGGTTTTTTTTGGTATGGCGATGGCGGCGGAAAGTGGTACCTCGCAGCGTGCCGGTTATGGCCAGACACGTTATAATATGGCGCGCGCAATGGCGTCGATGTGGGGTGAGCTGGAGCAGGTAGTGACCATGTTGTATCTCTTTACCTATCAGGGGCTCAGTGATGCAGCGCTTGACCGGTATATTGAATTCACAGAATCTCCTGTCGGTAGAAAATATAACCAGATACTTTATGAAGGGCTGAGTTATGCCTTTGCCAATGCCGGTAAATCGCTGCGTCAATCATTAAAATCAGCTTGCCGTGCAACCCGGAAAGGGTGCGATGGTAAGCATCCCTATCCATTGGTGTAGCCTGAAAACCGTTACTTCAATCAAGGCGTGCTGTCTGTTTGCGACTGCGATGTGGTGGTTAGCGGTGGCCCCTGTTTCAGCTGAAATATTTAAATGGAGTGATGAAAATGGCAAGATCCATTTTGGTGACAGGCCTCCAGCCGAGCGCCAGGTTGAAAGGGTTGAGGTTAAGATTAACAGCTACACCAGTGCTGAAATTGTTCCGTTTGAGGCGTCCGTGACGCGTAATGTTCGTCGAGGAAAGGTGGTGATGTATAGCACCGTATGGTGTGGCTACTGCAAAAAGGCACGTCGTTACTTCAGAGAAAACAAGATTCCTTTTCAGGAGTACGATACTGAAACAAGTGCAAAAGGGCGGGCGGACTATAAAAAGTTGAACGGGGCCGGGGTGCCGATTATTCTGGTTGGAAAGAAGCGCATGAATGGTTTCAGCCCCTCGGGTTTCGAGGCGATATATCATTAGCGTCAGGGCGATGCTTTCAATTTTTTCACGTCATGATTATGCGAGCGAATAACCCATAGTATCAGCTTGGTTTCCGGTCGACGGGTGGATGTTGTGTCTGTGGGCGGCCACTCGCCATACGGCGAGTGAATATCAGCAGTGGTGGCAAGTGGTGTTCCCCACCACTTGCCAGCTGCGATGATCTGCGTACCAAACCAGAATTGCCGCTACTGAGCTTCCGTTTGTGAACCCTCCAGGGGGATCGCAGCAAAATGTGCGGTAGGTTTGTTACTAATAGCAGTGAAGCGCCCGCCCGCATAGAGGGCGCTGCCCGAGACCGCTAGGGCAAAGACCCAGTCATTGGCCTTGGGATTCCAGTCGGTTAGCGAGCTGGTTAGTGTGCCATTGGTATTGATTGTATCGATGGCCGCGAGACGATGGCGTTCGATGCCGCTGATCGTGGTAAAGCCCCCGCCCACGTAGAGGGTGTTGCCCGAGCGCGCGAGGGCAGTGACCGAGCCATTGACATTGGCACTGGGGTTCCATCCAGTTAGCGAGCTGGTTAGTATGCCATTGGTATTGATGGTATCGATGGCGGCGAGATGATGGCGTTCGATGCCGCCGATCGCGGTAAAGCCCCCGCCCACGTAGAGGGTGTTGCCCGAGCGCGCGAGGGCATTAACTGTATTATTGGCACCGGGGTTCCATCCAGTTAGCGAGCTGGTTAGTGTGCCATTGGTATTGATGATATCGATGGCCGCGAGACGATGGCGATCGATGCCGCTGATCGTGGTGAAGTGCCCGCCCACATAGACGGTGCTGCCCGAGAGCGCGAGGGCATTAACCGTATTATTGGCATTGGGGTTCCAGTCGGTTAGCGAGCTGGTTAGTGTGCCATTGGTATTGATGATATCGATGGCGGCGAGATGATGGCGATCGATGCCGCCGATCGCGGTAAAGCGCCCGCCCGCATAAACGGTGCTGCCCGAGACTGCCAGGGCATTAACCCAGTCATCGGCCCTGGGATTCCAGTCAGTTAGCGTGCCTACGTTGTCGGTACTGATGGCCGCGAGACGATGGCGATCGATGCCGCTGATCGTGGAGAAGTGCCCGCCCACATAGAGGGCGCTGCCGGAGAGCGCGAGGGCATTAACTGTCCTATTGGCGCTGGGATTCCAGCTGGTTAGCGTGCCATCGGCACCAATGGCTGCGAGACGATGGCGCTCGATGCCGCCGATCATGGTGAGGCGTCCGCCTGCATAGACGGTGTTGCCCGAGATTGCCAGGGCATAAACCCAGTTATTGGCACTGGGATTCCAGTCGGTTAGCGTGCCTACGTTGTCGGTATTGATGGCGGCGAGATGGTTACGTTCGATGTCGCTGATCGTGGAGAAGTTCCCGCCTACATAGAGGGTGCTGTCCGAGAGCGCGAGGGCATTAACTGGATTATTGGCACCGGGGTTCCAGTCAGTTAGCGAGCTGGTTAGTGTGCCATTGGTATTGATGATGTCGATGGCGGCCAGATGATGGCGATCGATGCCGCCGATCGCGGTAAAGCCCCCAGCTGCATAGACGGTGCTGCCCGAGACTACCAGGGCATTAACCCAGTCATCGGCCCTGGGATTCCAGTCAGTTAGCGTGCCTACGTTGTCGGTACTGATGGCGGCGAGATGATGGCGTGTGATGTCGTTGATCGTATCGAAATCCCCGCCCACATAGAGGATATTGCCTGAGAGCGCGAGGGCAGAGACTCTGCGATTGGCCCTGAAATTCCAGTCGATTGGCGTGCCTACGTTGTCGGTACTGATGGCCGCCAGACGCTGCCGCCCGATGCCGCTGATCGAGGTGAAATCCCCGCCCACATAGAGGGCATTACCTGAGAGCGCGAGGGCAAAGACCGTGTTATTGGCACCATTGAGATTCCAGCCGATTAGCGTGCCCTTATCCTCAGTACTGATGGCGGCGAGATGGTTACGTTCGGTGCTGTTGATCGTAGTGAATCTCCCGCCCGCATAGACGGTGTTGTCCGAAACTGCGAGGGCAAAGACGATGTCATCGGCATCGGGATCCCAGCTGCCCAGCGTACCATTGGCCCGGATATGTGCGAGGCGATTGCGCGAGACCCCGTCCACCAAAGTAAAGTCACCACCGATATACCAGCCGCCGTTGCCATCGGCGACAGTGGCGAAAATCCCTCCATTGACTTCCGGAAAGGCGCCATTGACACGCCCATGGTCAAGGCTAATCGGCACGCCTGTTCCGGTCTTGATTCCTACCGTAGTGAAATCCCCTCCAAGGTAGGTAGTGCCATCGGCCGCTACTGCAATCGCTCGAACAGGGCGGTTTGTCACCAGCTTATCGGGCCGGGCACTGGCCTCATTGGAGAACGATCTGCCTTCACTATTAATCGATTCGAGTTTGAACCAGACATTCTGACCATTGGTCAGGCCGGTATGGGTATAGGGTGAGGTGACATCAGTGAGCAGTGTGCCGTCTGCACAGGCGGTGTAATTGTCGGTGTCGCAATCGGGCTCAGTGGCCACATAGAGGTCGTAACGGGTGGCGCTAGTCGTGTCGTTCCAGCTGAGCGTGACAGCACCGACATTGGACTCGGCACTAAGTACCGTTGCGGGTGGAGCAGGGGGCGGCGTGCCACCGCCACCGCCACCACCACAGGCACTTAACAAAACCGTCAGGGTGATAAGCCCCAGCAGTTGCTGAGCGCGTTTGAATAATTGATGAGTCTGTTTCATGCCGATATGCCTAATGTGATGATTGTATTGCGATTGAACCTGAGCAGGGCCACTTGACTAATTGGTAAAAGTATACATGACTTCTGGATGAATCTATGGCCCTGGTTAGATAGGCTGACCAATAAAAAGCTAGTACGTTGATTATATTATTATTTATTTTGATAATCGCAAACCGCCCGAAAGGTGCCTGGAGAGTATCAGGGGTGCATTATCGCTGGCAGCCATCGTTTGTGCCATGGCCACCAGCGCAGGTAATTGAGACGCTGCAATGTCAGCGCCTACCGGTTATACCCTTTCTGCATTGAGCGCTGAGTGAACAGTGAATCGTTCAATCCCACGTTAATCTCGACCTGTTTCATATCGTAATGAATAAAGGCATCGCTGTTGGTGTCTTCGATGACCACTTTATCCCATATCCAGGCCTTGCCTTCGCGTCGCCATTCAATCAGCTGCTGTTTGGCTTTTTCACCCTGTTTGTCGTAGAAATCGACCTTGTGAAGTGAGCACTCATCACCGTCTTTGCTAAACCAGAAAACGCGCTTGCTATAGACGGGGTCGTTGTTGGGTTTGAAGTTCACTCGGTAATATGATTGTCCGTTCGATGATTTTTCATCGATCAAGGTGTGCGTGTCTTCATGGGGTTCACGCAGCCGTAAGTCTTCATCTTTGATGATCCACTCTTTGGTTTCAGGGTCGCGCGGGGTAATGCGGCGAACTTTTCTTAGCTCCGGCAGGTAGATCCACTGCTCAGTCGCTTTGTTGCTGGCGCCGGTGTGGCCCCAGCGCATGAAGGCGATGCCTTTGTCTTTAAGTGGTTTATCGGTGAAAAGCAGCACCTTATCGACAACGCCATCTTCACCGCCATAATGTTTCCAGAGGCGGGTGTATTCACTTACCTGTTCTTTACCACCTGCCGCCTTAAGGGTGATTTGCATGTTTGAGCGCTGATCGTTACCGGCATATTTGTAATAGCACTGATTAACGATCTCGCTGACGGAAGGAGGGGTATTCGCGATGGCATGTGTTGTCACGCCGAGCATGAGTAGTGATGTTTTGCAGACTATCCCAGCAAGTGCCATTTTATTCATGATTACCTCCTTGATTATCTTGTCAATCTTGTATTGATGTAGTGTACAAATGCGGCGTTGATTTTGCTATAAAATAATGTGGCAGGGTGAGAACTGACGTTTTCGAGTTTTTGTGCTGTTTTTAATCGAAACTGAGGCTGCAAATGGTGCTTTGTTACTATTTGACGACTGTAGACTGGGGGAGTATAACTATGACTGTCAAGTTTCTCATGGAAGGTCTAAGCAGAGTAACGGAAGTGGAAACTCAGCATGGAGTGCACGTTAAGCAAGGGTAGGTAATCTCCTATCCTTTTTTTTATCTGCAATATTCTGTTTTGATGCTGGGGAAATTAATAATTTACGAGGAAAAACATGAAAACCAGAGTTCTTGTTACATCACTTTTGATGGCTTCATCTGTCTCTATCGTACATGCTGAAGGCAGCCTGGGTAGTGAAAAGCAAAAATTTAGTTATGCAGTGGGTGTTCAGATTGGCCAGGACCTAAAGCGTAATGGAATGGATATTGATGCTGATGCGGTGGCAATGGCGATTGATGATGCAATGGAAGGTAAAAAGCCACAGCTAACGATGGAAGAGATGCAGGCGATTTTTTCTGATTACCAGAAAAAAGAAGTTGCTAAAAAGGAATTGGCAGGTAGTGCCAATAAGGCAGAAGGCGAGGCGTTTCTTGCTGAAAACAGTGGCAAAGAGGGGGTGACGACATTGCCAAGTGGCCTGCAATATAAGGTGCTTACGGTGGGTAAAGGGAAGCAGCCAACAGCAGAAGACACGGTTTCTGTTCATTATCGCGGCACACTGATTAATGGTACTGAGTTTGATAGCTCGTATCAGCGCGGTGAGCCTGCAACCTTTCCGGTGAATGGTGTGATTAGCGGCTGGACGGAGGCGCTGCAGTTGATGAAAGAGGGGGCTAAGTGGCAGCTCTTCATCCCTTCTGATCTGGCCTATGGCCCACGTGGAGCCGGTGGTGATATTGGCCCTCACTCAATGCTGCAATTTGATGTTGAGCTGCTCTCTGTTAAATAACTTAACAGGTAATATTGCTACTTCATTTTAGTATATTCTGATGGATGGGCACGACATGGCTGATGTGCCCGCATCAGCTAATGAACGGCTGGCGAGCGAGTTTGGTGAGCAAATATTAACCCTTCTGCGCGATAACCCGGCGGGATTAAGCGAGTATGATCTTTTTGCTGCTCTCTATGAATGCGGTGATGAACATTTCGATATTTCAGCGTTACGCGATACCTTCTCACTATTTTGTGCTCATTTCAGGCTTTTCAATGCTCTGTACTGCCTGCGTGATAAGTTGTGGGCCGCGCAGAGTGACCAGCTTGAGATTAACCCTTTGCTGATTATATTACGTGAATGCGACCCGCAGCCGGGTAGTGGATATCAGCCGGGAGAAGTCGATGCGTTACGTGATTATTATCTCGATAGCGCCCACCTGGAACAGGCAACGGCAGCAGCGCTGGAGCAGCTGCTCGATAAGTTCTGGTCGCGCCTCAATGGCTCGGAAAAGCGGCGCCAGGCGTTAGAGGTACTGGGGTTAAAAGACCCGATTGATGCAGTGGCGATAAAGCAACATTATCGTCATTTGGCAATGGCGCATCATCCCGACCGTGGTGGTGATACCGCGCGCTTACAGATGATCAATGCCGCAATGGTCGTTCTCAGTGAGTGATGGCTATACAGGCTTGGCAAAAGCAGAAATAATTTTTAGAATTCACAGTTCATTGCAAAAGAGATCCTGAATAAAGGCAAGGGTAGTTATGTCTCACCAAGCGAGTATTAAAAAACTTTATCAATCGATTAGCCGGCACATTATTGGGCAGGAGCTGCTGGTTAATCGCCTGTTGATTGCGCTGTTGGCGGATGGTCATCTGCTGGTGGAGGGCGCACCGGGTCTGGCTAAAACGCGCGCGATCAAGGTGCTGGGCGAAGGGATTGAAGGTGACTTTCACCGGGTGCAGTTTACCCCGGATCTGTTGCCTGCCGATCTGACCGGCACGGAGGTCTTTCGTCCGCAGGATGGCTCTTTTACCTTTCAGCAGGGGCCGCTATTTCATAATCTGGTTTTAGCGGATGAGATCAATCGCGCCCCGGCCAAGGTGCAGTCGGCGCTGTTAGAGGCGATGGCTGAACGCCAGATCACCGTCGGCGCAGTGACCTATAAACTGCCCGAGCTGTTTCTGGTGATGGCAACGCAAAATCCGATCGAACAGGAAGGGACTTACCCGCTGCCCGAGGCGCAGCTGGATCGCTTTTTGATGCATGTCACGATCGGTTATCCCGATGCCGCAGCGGAGCGTGAGATTTTGCATCTGGCGCGAGGTGAGGCACGAGATGGGGTGACGCATTCTGATACTGCATCACCATTGGTCACACAGGAAGAGCTGTTTGCTGCGCGTAAAGAGGTACTGGAAGTCTTTATGGCGGATAACGTGGAGGAGTATTTGATGCAGATCGTACTCGCGACGCGTAATCCATCTGCATATGACGAGCAGCTTGGACGCTGGTTACAGTTTGGCGGTAGCCCGCGCGCGACCATTGCGCTGGATCGTTGCGCACGTGCCCATGCCTGGCTGGCTGGACGTGATTTTGTTGGCCCGGAAGATGTGCAGGCGATGGCCTATGATGTGCTGCGTCACCGTATCTTATTGAGTTACGAAGCAGAAGCGGATGGCATTACACCAGACCGCTTTATTGAGGCACTGCTTGCGCGTATTGCGGTGCCCTAGGAGCTTGTCCGAGAATGAAAAGTCTACTGCGGAAAATCCATTTTGGTCATATTTCCCGTTCATTTTCGTTGAATAGAACAACTATTCGCCTCAAATGAACGAAAAATCTGCCTCAAAATGGCTTTCCCTCGTTACGACTTTCATTCTCGGACAAGCTCCTAGTCGGATCTGCTGGTGTTAAAACGATTGTCACAACTGTTTGCCCGGGGTGCATCGCAGGATAGCCCTGCTGGTGAGGCGTTTGTACCCTCAGCATCCTCTGCTGTTATTGATGCTCCCTTTGATCCGGTTCGGCTTGATAAAAAATCCCTGATTGGATTGTACCGCGAAGCGGCCAGTTTATCATTGCGTGCACTGAAGGTGCGGGCTGCGCAGAGTGGGCAGTACCTCTCTTCATTTCGCGGACGCGGCATGGAGTTTGACGAGGTGCGCCCCTACCAGGCGGGTGATGATGTGCGCACACTTGATTGGCGGGTGATGGCGCGTACTGGTAAACCGCACACTAAACTGTTTCGTGAAGAGCGTGAGCGCGCAGTGTTGCTATGGGTGGATAGCCGCAGTTCAATGTTTTTTGCGACACGGGGCGCCTTTAAATCAGTGGTGGCGGCGCGTGCTGCAGCGTTGCTGGGATGGGCTGCGGTGACGCAGGGAGATCGAATCGGCGGTCTTATTTTCTCAGAGCAACAGCATGAAGAGCTTCGCCCACAGGGCAGTAAGCATGCCGTGCTGCATCTGATTCAACGTATGGTGAAGCAGGAGCAGCTGGCGTGGCAGCAGGCCAAAGCCGCAACGCAGCACAGTAGCGATGTGGCGAGCGATGCCGCAGTTCAATCGCTCTTGCGTTTGAGGCGTGTGGCACGCCCAGGTAGTCTGGTTGTTTTGCTGAGTGACTTTCGTGATGTGGAAGAGCGTAGCGAGCTGCACCTTGCTCAACTGGCGCGCCATAATGATGTGGTGATGTTTTTTATCTACGATGAACTTGAATCTACTTTGCCGCCTGCTGGACTCTATCGTGTGGGTGATGGCGAACAAGCAGTGACACTTGATACCACTGCCGCAGTTGCTCGTGACGCCTATCATCAGCGCTTCATTGAACGACGTGATGCTTTGCAGGCCTTGTGCCGTCGCCACGGCATCTGTTTTATCCCTTGTTCAACCACGCAGCCATTAGCGCGACGATTGCGTGAAGGGCTTGGTATGCGAGGGATGATGTGATGGACGGTGTGGCGATGGGTGTTGAGCTTCCGTTGCGTGATATTCATCTGCCTGAGGCGATTTCATGGTGGCCACCTGCGCCGGGTTGGTGGATGTTGCTGGCACTTATTTTAGTTGTCATCCTGCTGGTTTGGTGGTGGCAACGTCGCAAAGCAGCACTGCGCGTACGCGTTGCAGCACTGGCCGAGTGGGAGCAGTTAATGGTGACGTTTCAGCATGAGCAAAATGTTAGCCAGCTGGTGCAGGGCTTGTCGGTGCTATTACGCCGGGTTTCGCTTAGTTACTACCCGCGCGAAGCGGTCGCTGGCATTAGCGGTGAAGCGTGGCTGCGTTATTTGGATAACAGACATTCATTGTCGCAAGCGAATGGTTTTAGTGAGGGTGTTGGCCGTCTATTGCTGGCTGGCCCTTATCAACAGCAGGTTGATGGTGATGTGCTGGCATTGCATGCGCTGTGTGGCGAGTGGCTGGCACGCTTGCCCGGATTAAAGGCAGGTCGATGATGGCTGATCTACCGCTTCAGTTTGAATGGCCGTGGTTGTTGTGGTTGATTCCGCTTCCTCTGTTAGTACGCTGGTTTGTCCATCCTGTAGCAAGTGCCAATGATGCCGTATTACGCGTGCCATTTCTAAGTGATTTTGGTTCGCCGGGTGACGCCACATCACGCGCGGTCACGGGTGGGCGCTGGCTGTTATGGGCCGCGCTATTGGCGTGGGCGCTGTTGGTGATCGCTTGTGCCAGACCACTGTGGCAGGGCGAGGCGGTGGAGCTGCCGGTGAGTGGGCGAGACCTGATGCTGGCAGTCGATCTCTCCAGCAGTATGGAGGCTGAGGATTTTGAATGGCAGGGGCGCATGGTCAATCGTCTGGTTGCAACGCAGTTGGTGGCGGGTGAGTTTATTGAACGTCGTGTTGGTGATCGTGTCGGGCTGGTACTGTTTGGTCAGCAGGCCTATTTACAGACGCCACTGACCTTTGATCGTGCCACTGTGAAAACGTTACTCGATGAGGCGGTGATTGGTCTGGCGGGGCAGGCGACTGCGATTGGCGATGCTATTGGCCTTGCCGTTAAGCGCCTGCGTGAAGATAGCAGCACGAGTCGCGTGCTGATTTTATTGACGGACGGGGCGAACACGGCGGGCGAGATTGAACCATTAAAGGCGGCTGAGCTGGCGGCGAGTGAAGGGTTGAAGATCTATACCATCGGGATTGGTGCCGACGAGATGATGGTGCGATCACTGTTTGGTTCGCGCAAGGTGAACCCCTCTGCTGACCTGGACGAAGAGACATTGACTGCAATTGCGACCACCACTGGCGGACGTTATTTTCGCGCACGAGACCTGAGCCAGCTGGATGAAATTTATCAACTACTCGATGAGTTAGAGCCGGTGGAGCAGGAGAAACAATTTTTCAGGCCACGGCATTCGCTTTATTCCTGGCCGTTGGCTGCTGCGATGTTGATTGCATCGTTACTGTTATGGCGTCACGGTCGAAAGACGGGGGCGGTATGAACGTTGATGAAATAATACAGGGCTTTCATTTTCTACGCCCATGGTGGCTACTGTTGTTGCCGCTCTTGATGCTTATTTTGTGGTATCTACGGCGTGTTCGCTTGCAGAGTCGTAGCTGGCAAAGTGTCTGTGATGCTGAACTATTGCCGCACCTGTTAATCAGTGAGAACGGTGTGCGGCAGCGTCGGGGCGTGTTGCTGGTGGTTACGCTGGTGGGGCTGTTGGCGATTACCGCGTTGGCAGGGCCAGCCTGGCAGCAGTTGGAACAGCCAGTGTTTCGCGATCAATCGGCACTGGTATTAATGCTTGATCTGTCGCGTTCAATGGATGCTACCGATGTGAAGCCAACACGCTTAACACGTGCGCGGCTTAAATTGATCGATATGCTTAAGCAGCGCAAAGAGGGGCAGTCGGCATTGATTGTCTATGCGGCAGATGCATTTATTGTTTCACCACTGACGGAAGATGCGGAGACGATTGTTGCGCAGGTGAGTTCATTGAAGACAGCCTTGATGCCGCAGCAGGGTAGTCGCCCTGATCTGGCTATCGATATGGCGCAGCAGTTACTGGTGCAGGCAGGCGCAACGCGTGGTGACCTGTTACTGATTTCGGATGGCCTTGAGAATGTGCCGGCAGATGCACTGAACATTTCTGTGAGTGAATTAAGCCAGTCGGGCTATCGTCTGTCGATATTGGGGGTGGGCGATGTTGAAGGTGCGCCGATTGCGCTGCCGGATGGTGGTTTTCTAAAAGATAGTCGTGGCGCGATTGTGATTCCGCGACTGGACGAGGCCGGCCTGCGTGATCTTGCGCAGCAGGGTGGTGGTCACTATCAGGCGATGCGGGTTGATGACCTTGATATTACGACACTACTTGGCGGGGCTCGGCTAACAAATGAATCGGAGTTGGAAGAGTCGCAGGAGTTTAAGGCGGATCAGTGGCGTGAAGAGGGGCCGTGGCTATTGTTGCTGCTGTTGCCGTTGGCATTGATGGCATTTAGGCGAGGTAATCTATTGGTGGTTTGCCTGGTGGCACTGCCGTTGATGAGCATGACGCCGGGCAGTGCGGAGGCTGAAGAAAGTCCGGTTAGTGATCACCAGCTGTCGTGGTGGAGTGATCTCTGGTCAACGCCCGATCAGCGCGCCTCGCGTGCCTTTAACGCAGATGATGTGGCGCAGGCTGCAAGCCTGTTTGAAGACAAGGCGTGGCAGGCCGCCGCAAATTACCGTAATGGCAATTACCAACAAAGCATTGATGCGCTAACAGGAATCGACAGTGCGGCGGCCTATTATAATAGCGGTAATGCTTATGCAAAGTTAAAGCAGTGGCAGGCCGCGCTTGACGCCTATGAACAGGCATTAGCACTACAGCCGAAACATGACGATGCTGAGCATAACAGAGCGTTGGTTGAGGAACAGTTAAAACAGGAGGCTGGTGAATCATCGGATGACGATTCGCAGTCGGGTGAATCGGATGAGGGTGGTGAGCAGTCGCAGCAGAGTGATTCGCAGCAAGGCGAATCGCAACAGGGTGACTCTCAATCTGATTCGCCAGCAGGTGATCAGTCGGGTGAACAATCCGGTCAGCAACAAGATGGTCAGTCTTCATCTTCAGATGAGATGGGTGATGTGCCACAGCCCTCTTCAGCGGACGAAGAGGGTGAACCGTCCCAAGAAAATCAGTCGCCAGAGCAGGCGCAGCAGATGTCTGAAGAGGGCGAGGAATCTACTGATGAGCCACAGCAAGCGTCGCGGGCTGAAGAGGAAGGTGATGGCGAACAATCAGAAGAGACTGCAGCGACAGCGGCGGAATTGAGTGAGGCGCAGGCAGAAATTCAGCAGGCAAATGATCAATGGCTGCGCCGCATTCCCGATGATCCGGGTGGCTTGTTACGCCGTAAATTTCAATATCAATCGCAACGTGAAAAGAGTCGCAGTGGTGGTCAGCCGCGTAGTGAGGGTGAGTCATGGTGAAAAGTCAAAGTAGCATTTTGAGAGGGTGGTTGTGTGGTGTGATGGTGTTGTTAGCCCTGCCCTCATGGGCGGCAACGATTACCGTCAGGAGTGATCGTAATCCAGTGGCGATGAATGAGTCGTTCCGTCTGGTCTTTGAAGCAGATGGGCGAATTGATGATGATCCTGACTTTAAGGCGCTAGAGCAATCGTTTGATATTAAGAGCCAGAGCCAGGGAACGACGATGCAGATCGTGAATGGTAGCGTATCGCAGGCGCGTCAGTGGACATTGGTGTTGATGCCAAAGCACAGTGGGCGTTTAGTGGTGCCTGAAATCTCCTTTGGCAAAGATAAAAGTCAGCCGCTGGTGATTGGTGTGGCTGAGCAGGTGGTACCAGCAGCGGAAGCCAATAATCCAGCGCTATTTATTGAGGTGAGCGCCGCGTCTGCAACAGGGGGGAGTGAGGCCTATGTGCAGTCGCAGGTGATTTATAAAGCGAAACTGTTTCGTGCAGTGAACGTTGCTAATGCCAGCCTTTCTGAGCCAGCGATTAACGATGCCGATGCGGTGATCGAAAAGCTGGGCGATGATCGCGAGTTTGAAACGACACGTGATGGTCGTCGCTATGTGGTACTTGAGCGTAGTTATGCCATTTTTCCACAGCAGAGTGGCACACTCACTATTTCACCGCTTACTTTTGAGGGGCAGGTGGTTAACCGTTCTCGCGGTATGTTTGATGTGTTTGAGCCGGGCGGAAAGATTCGGCGTGTGCAGTCTGAGGAGGTCTCGCTCAATATAAAGGCGATGCCGGCTACAGAAGATCAGCAGCAATGGTTGCCTGCACGTGAGGTGAGGCTGATTGAAGAGTGGCCTGAAGGCGTTGACCTGACTAAGGCCGTCACCGCTGGTGAGCCACTTACCTGGACCTTAACCTTGATGGCGGATGGTTTGACCGCTGCGCAGTTGCCGACAATCACACCCATGATGCCCGATGGAATAAAGGCCTACCCGGATCAGCCAAGGCAAATTAACGATAAAAAGCAGGAGACATTAATCGGCGTGCGCCAGGAGAAAATTGCGCTGATTCCAACGCGCGCGGGTGAGTTTCAGTTACCTGCAATCGATATTCCCTGGTGGAATAGTCAAACAGGTAAACGTGAGGTGGTGAGTTTGCCCGTACGTAAATTAAACGTAGTCGCACCGCAGGTTGCTGAAACGTCGGAGCCATTAATGCCTTCATCGGGTAATGGTATGAGTGTTAGTGGCTCAACAGTAACGCATTTGGCCGCGTCGCATGAGGGGCGTTGGCGCATTGCTAGTGGGCTGTTGGGTATCGGATGGTTGTTGACTGTGATTGCATGGTTTGTCACACGTAGAAGACATGAGCGAAATGATGATATTAAGCATGAAACCACAGGGCCTAAGGTTAGTGCTGTGAAAAAGGCGTTGCAGGTAGCTTGTCAGCAGAATGATGCGGCTGCCGCCAAAAATGCCATTCTTGGCTGGGCTTTTGTGCATTGGCCTGAGCATCCTCCAGGGTCGCTTGCTGAGATTGCTCAGCGTGTTGATAAATCGTTTTCGTTTGAAATTATGGTGCTTAATCGTCAGCTTTATAGCCGGGTTGGCCCGGCAAGCGGTGCTGGATGGAATGGCGCTGAGTTATGGCGGATATTTAAGTCTGAGCTCCCTCATTCCAAGGCTACAGTAATTACTAACAAGCCCGCTCTTGCCCCGATGTACCCTTAAGTATTGATTGAACACCACACCTTGGGTGTGGCTTCTTTATTGTTGCGCTAAATTGCTGATTTGTAAGGTCGCTCCTATAGTCTAGTTCGTTAGACAGTCTTCCCATGAAATGTTTTGTCTTGTAATGAATTTCAAGGGGCCTGTATCTGATATGCAGCCTTGCAGCCACGCCACACTAGTAGCGACTGATTTTTTAATGTATTCTTGACTGAAATACTGCAGAATACAGATGCTGTCTCTTTATCGCAGTGTGGCCTCAACTGCGCTATGTGCGCTAATTCTTCCTAACAGCTCCTTACTCTAGCTAATGAAATTGCCTCGTTTGGTTGCCATATTAGGAGGGCTATTCCCAGAAATTAATACGCCGGAGCTTTATGATCGGAGGAAGAAGTCATTTAGTTAATCTAGAACACCTGGTTCTAGTCGTTGGTTTATTACTGCTAATCATTTTGGCGAGCATTAATGTTAGCAATGAAGCGCAGCTTATCGTTAGCGTAATGTTCCTGACGTTAATGATTGTCCTTGATCGCTATTTATTGCATGCAGGCATACCGCGCTTACTCTTTTTAATGTTGGCGGTATATGTAGTAATGCGATATTTCCATTGGAGGCTTTTTTCGACACTTTCATATGATGATTTTTTTAGCTTTCTAGCCTCCAGCGGATTATTTGCGGCAGAAGTCTATGGAATCATAGTTTTCCTATTGAGCATCTTTGTTGGTATACGCCCAATCGAACGCGAACCAGCACCAGCAATAGATGTCTCCCGGGATCTGCCAACGGTGGATGTATTTGTACCCAGCTACGATGAAAATGAGACTCTGCTCAAGGTGACATTGGTGGCTGCAACGGCGATGCGCTATCCAGGACAAGTCAGAATTTATCTACTTGACGATGGTGGCACTCATCATAAGCGAAAGCAAACCGACGCAATTAAAGCAAAAGCATCCTGGCTACGTCGTCACAAACTAAAATCCCTCTGTCGGCAGCTCGGAGTGCGCTACATGACAAGGCATGACAACAGCCATGCCAAAGCTGGCAACATGAATGCAGCCCTCCCCCACACCAGCGGTGATCTGTTGTTAATCCTCGATGCAGACCATGTGCCGACCATTGATTTTCTAGAAAAAACGGTTGGTTTTTTTCTGGATGATAAAAAACTCTTCCTAGTTCAAACCCCTCATTTCTTTATAAACCCTGACCCAGTCGAAAAAAATCTTGATCTATTTAAAAAAATGCCATCCGAAAATTATATGTTCTATGGTGCCATCCAGCCTGGCCTTGACTTCTGGGGAGCCTCTTTTTTCTGTGGTTCAGCGGCAGTCTTGCGACGTAAAGCGCTACTTGAATCCGATGGGTTTTCAGGCCAAAGTATCACCGAGGATGCAGAGACTGCGCTTGCTTTACACAGTTACGGCTGGCGTTCTCTCTACCTAAAGTATCCACTAATCTCTGGTCTTCAACCTGAAACGTTTAGTAGCTTTATGATTCAGAGAATGCGCTGGGCACAAGGTATGGTGCAGATCTTTCTTCTTAAAAACCCACTTGTGCTGAAAGGGCTGACACTACCACAAAGGCTGTGCTATCTCTCTAACATTAGTTATTGGTTTTTTCCTTTTGCCCGTATTATATTTGCCTTTGCACCCGCAGCCTACCTGGTGTTTGGCTTACGCATCTATGATGCCACGTTTAATGAATTAGCCATTTATACATTGCCCTACATTATGGTGTTATTAATGGCCTCCAGTTACATGTACCGCAAGGTGCGCTGGAATTTTATATCAAATGTCTATGAAACCATGCAGTCAATGCACTCCTTTGGTGCCGTACTGGCCGTTCTGAAAAACCCGCACGCCCCCAGCTTTGGCGTTACGCCTAAGTCGGAGAAGCTAGAAGAGGATTTTATTTCCCCATTGGCAAAGCCTTTTTACTGGATGGTTACTATTACTGCCTTCATCTTCCTGTTAGGTCTCTGGCGTTTCTATGCTGTTCCTGACGAGCGCATTCTAGTGGCTGTAACACTCTTTTGGACCGGCTACAATTTCATGCTATACGCCGCAAGCCTTGGCGCCTTAATGGAGCGCCGCCAGCGCCGCATTACCCCGCGCCTACCCGCAGGTTTCGATGCGGCGCTCATACTTAGCAATAATGGTCGTAAAGTCCCGGTACAAGTGGATGATATCTCCATTGGTGGTGCAAATCTGTTAATCACTCCTGAGCTCTATCAGCAGATAGAAGGTAATGAGGTTGTAGCGCTGGCAGGCATCAACCCCATCACAGGTAAAGCGTTCAAACTATCAATGGAAATTATAAGCCGCTGGCGCAAAAAAAATATGCAGTCCATAGGCATTAAATTTGTACCTACGGACCTAACGCAATATCGGAATATCGTGCTACTAACTCATGGTGACAGTACTCGCTGGCAAAAATGGAATGAAAATAGGGCGGATGATCCTGGCATTGTTAAGGGTGCGTACTATCTCTCATTAATTGGAATAAAGTACGCATGCCGCTATATTATAATATTGATTTCGAGGCCGATAGCAAAGCGAATAGAGCCTTTAATTAGAGTATTTCGAACTTCTAAAGCTCAAGCGGAAATTAAAGGGGCATGAACCAAAATGAAAAAAAACCTGCTAATAACTTTGTGCCTACTCCTCTGGCCTATCGCTGCAATAACAGCGGAAAAAAACAATCTCGGAGAAAATATAACGACTCTTCAATCGTTAACGGGGTTAGGCAGCATCGAACTCAAGAAATCCATCTCTAGCTATAGCTTGGTATTGCCGCTATCGCAACGTATCGCGCCCGCTAATCGTATACTTCACCTTGATTTTTCAAGCTCAATTGCATTACTAAAAAATCGCTCGCAGTTGGCAGTTCTTGTAAATGGGATTGTTATTACACAGATTGCTCTTGACCCTAAAAACCCCAGCATGAAAAAAGATATTTCAATACCATCGGAATACCTGATAAACGGATATAACCATGTGGAATTTCGTGCTGTACAGCACTATACCGATAGTTGCGAAGACCCAACCGCCCCTGAGCTCTGGACCCAAATTAACGGTGAAAAATCCTATTTCAAATTTGATTACAACCGTCAACCACAAAACTATACTCTCGCCAATCTTGATCATCTCTTTGATAAGCGGCTACCAGATTACGAGGTAACCATCGTCACTGCCTATGAGAAATTTAATGATGAACGGTTACAGTTGGGTTCCTTGATTGCTCAAGGAGTAGCCCTACACCTTGACTATGTTACGCCGACCTTTAGACTAGCCACTGCCTCGTCATTAACAGAGAAAATAAAAAGAAAAGTGCCACTTAAAGACAGAAGTTATGCTTTATCTCCACTAGATCAAAGTGGAATGAAGGGAGACGTTGTTTTAATTGGCACACGTTCCGAACTAGAGCCATACATCACCACCGCTCAGGCCCAAAAAATCTCGGGGGCATATCTTGGGGTGGTTCCTGCAAAGAACCCTGATTATCAAGTAGTGATCGTCTCCGGCACAACTAAGGAAGAGGTAATGCTAGCGGCCAAATCTTTTGCCTTTACCCGCGAGTCTCTCCCTGATGATAAAAGCATGATCATAACATCGCTTGATATCCCCGCTATCGGTGATAAAAAATTACCCCTCACGCTTCAACCAGCATCTATCTATCACTTTGAAGATCTTGGCTTTAATACGCAAACACTAACAACTAGGCCTGTATCACTACAGGTGATGATGCCACCAGATTTGCTACGTAATGACAGTGCTAATGTCCGATTCAAGTTTAATCTTAGTTATGGTGCGGCACTGCGACAAGACTCCGTGTTAAACATCTATCTTAATGATGCTTTTGAGAAAGCTATCCGCCTAGATGATAAAAATGGAGCCCGCTATAATGGTTATGAAATCAACATTCCATTTGCCAACTTCACTCCTGGTCTTAATACCATTAGCTTTGAACCAGTGATGCCACCATTGGTGACGGGCTCATCAGGAGACTGCTCACTAGTTCAATACCAGAACTCTCAACTAACACTCTTCGCTGAGTCCACTATTGAGCTACCCAAAGCTGATCGCTATGTAGCACTACCCAATTTCGAACTATTCCAACGCACGGGCTTTCCATTCACAGAGCTAGCCTATGGTGTCAATATAGGCATTGTGCTACGTGATCACCAGTCCCAGACAATACTCTCTGCCTGGCAGCTAATTGCAAAAATGACTCAAATGAACAAAGCGCCGCTGCATAACGCTAAACTTTCGTTCGACAGCATAACGGGTCGTGATCTATTTATCATCGGTGAGCGTAAAGCGCTTTTGCCAGATGATTTGATAAATGCACCAATGAAACTCGGAGGTACTATCCAGGCTTCCAGCATCGTAGCAAAAGAATCAGAGTCTAATTCAAGAGGATTTTTTACCAGCCTTTTCACGTCCACGCCTCCTGCAATATTGGAACAACGAGTGGTGGGTATAAACTTCAATGCCTCGCTTGGACGTCAGGCAGTTATGATTGGCTACCCCTCATCAAAAGATGATGACAGAATGGTGATATTAATAACTAACGAAAGTGCGGATCAACTCTACAATAGCGTCAAAGCTTTGGTCGCACCTAAAATATGGAACAACCTCAAAGGCAACGTAGCCGTGTGGGATGCCACGAGCGAAAAAGGTATAGTATTCACTCAGCAAGTAGGCGAGATTTTTCATCGCGGTGAAATGTCAATACATAATCAACTCGCTTACCACTTTTCGGAGCATCTCAATCAGTGGTTAATCTTCATTATATCACTACCACTCCTGCTAGCTTGGCTAGGCCATCGCTGGTTAAATAGTTATAAGGCCAAGCAACAGAACAATGTTCAAGAGTTCAAGAGTTAAGTGGTTATGGGCCCTGCTCTTTGGCTTAATAGTGATTACATTGCTGACCATTAAACTCTGGCAGCAGCAACCATCACTACCACCATTGCCAGAGTGGCACGCATATAAGTCAATTTTCCTCTCCACGGAAGGAAGGATTGTTGATAGCGGAAATCATGGTGTTAGTCACTCCGAGAGCCAAGGTTACGGAATGCTCTTTGCCTTCCATGCCAGCGATCACGAGAGCTTTCAACTAATATGGCAGTGGACTCAAAAAAATCTCCAGATCCGCAATGACCACCTCTTTGCCTGGCGTTTACATCCTAGCGAGGGCATAAGTGATATAAACAATGCCAGCGATGGTGACATACTCATCGCCTGGGCTTTACTTAAGGCAGGGGAAGCCTGGAGCGAAGAAAGTTACCTTCAAGATGGTCAAAAAATTCTTGATGATCTACAGCGTAGTGTCATACGACAGTGGCAAGGACAAACTATTCTTTTGCCCGGTGAGTACGGCTTTGAGCATGACGGCGTCTACACAGTAAACCTCTCCTATTGGCTCTTTCCTGCTTTCCGTGATTTTCAACGTATTTATCCCTCACCAGATTGGCAGGCATTAGAGCAAAGCGGTCGCTACCTGATCGCGCATGCGCGATTTGGTGAGTGGCAACTACCGCCCGATTGGCTACAGTTAGGAGAGACGCCGCAATTGGCTACCACTCATAAACCTCGCTACGGTTACGATGCCATTCGAGTACCACTCAACCTAGTGTGGGCGGAGATAGATGACCCAGTGTTATTAAAGCCGTTTAGCCACTTTCATAAAAGCATTATACAGCTCGGCTCTCACTTACCGTCTTGGGTTGATCTTGCTAACAACCAACTCGGTGAATACGATGCACCCGCAGGAATGAAAGCTGTTTATAACTTACTCGAAAATACCCCGCGCTCAGAACATCTAACCACACCCTCAATGAACGATGACTACTACTCCTCCAGTTTAATGATAATGGCCAAGCTGGCGTCTAATTAGCTTAAGTGCAACTATGACAGGCAGAAAACAGACAATAAAATCTAGCATAGCGCTGATAATCTTGCTGATATTACCCGCTTCTTTGCTATCAGTGCAGGAAACTTCTCTTCAGCGCGATGTATTGCCTATCGTAGATACACCCTCCGGCACAGAAACAATAACCTCCGCGCCCCAAGCTACGCCTATTGCTGGAAATGCATCGCCACTGCCTGATGAGCGACTACTCTGGAATATGCTGCATAACGACAAACTACAATCACTACTGCGGGCGATTGAAAGTTGGAAGCATGAATACCCTGGCTGGCAACCACCAGCGGGCATCGTTAGCGCTTTAAATCATAGGGGGGAGCAGGGCGCAATATCAAACACTATGAAAGCTCCTGCCTTCCATGCACAGCCCGAATCAGGCCTCTGTCAAAATCTTATTGAAATTACAACCGTACTACCCAGTTCAGAGCATGCTCGGCTAACTCAGCTACAAAAAATAATGAGTACCTGCCTGACAGCGACTGACCGCGCGGCTTTACTGGAAATTAGCCAGCTACTCCTGCAGCCAGCGTCTTTTGAGCAGTTACTCAACAGCGTAACAAACACAGAAGGACATGCACTTAATACCATTAAATACAATCAACAAAAATTCTGGTTAGAAAAATTTATCAATGCTAATAACCACCGCGCCATTAACAAACTGTTAAACCATATGGGCAATGCCATCGAGCAACACGGCGATGTCGCGCTGGCTGAAATAGTTGCTTGGTATCACTTTAGCCAAAAAAAATATTCGGCATCCAGCAAGTGGTTTTCATTATGCCAAGACTGGCAACCCAGCAACATAGAGATAGTCTACGGCCTGGCACTATCACTCTACAAAGAAGGTAAAATCAACGAAGCTCAACCACTGGCAGAGCAATACCGATTACAATCTCCTAAAATGAATGCGCTTGCCTTTGAAATAACAATGCATCGCGGATGGCAGCAGTACCAGCAAGAAAACTACCATGACAGCCTCAGCACCGCTATTCATGCACACAGCTTTCTAGCATCGCCACCGTCATCTGAAATGCTGATGGCCTGGTCCTACTTCCAGCTGGGTGAATATGCAAATAGCCGCTCACTGGCAGAACCTCACCGCCAACAGTTGCCTCAGGCCCTGCAATTACTAGAGCTGATCGAACTGCGCAAAAAGCCTACGCAAGGTGCAAGATTAGCGGGTGAAGGCGTGGGGAAAATCGTCGCTATGCATGATGAGCAACGCGACAGTCGCAAGCAATTTCTTACTGCTTACGAGGCCGAAATCAGTATCGATTCACTACAAGCCATCGATTCACCATCACTTGAGGCCGGATTGATGTGGCGTCACAAATCAGGCGAAACGGGCACCAGTAAACTTGATATTTACAGTCTACCCATTGTTTCAGGTCTCTACACCCATAATCGCAAACACAGATTCAGTTTCACAGTGCTACATACATCGCTACATAGTGGTGCAATCAATCTTGCTGGCGAACCTGTTGGCAGTAACGGTTTTAACTCAAGCACTCCATCAGCCACATTAGTAAACGAGCTCAATAATGGTACTGCTTACCGCTTTGACTATCAGCAAAGTAGCAAAATCAGCCCAGCATTCAGTCTTGGCCTTACCCCCAGCGCTGGTGCCGTCGATACGAAACTCACATATGAGCTGAGCCTTACACAGCAAATCAGCAAGGGGTACTGGCGAACAGGCCTCTATGCAAGGCCTGTACGTGACAGCATACTCTCCTATACTGGCATGCATGACCCCTACTCCAATGTCAGTTGGGGGCGCGTACTCAAACAAGGCGTAGAGCTGGAGTCTCTCTATATGTTAGGTAATAGTTGGAGTTCATTTATAAGCCTCTCCGCTGCCGATCTCAGTGGTGAAGGTGTGGTAAATAACAGATCTCTCAGTCTTAGTGTTAGCCTAGGTCGAGATATGAAGCGAAAAGGATTCCATTACTTCACAATCGGCCCGGAGCTCGCCTATCAGAAATTCAATCGAAACCTTAGCCACTTTACCTTAGGGCATGGTGGGTACTTCAGCCCCGAATCACTTATTCGTCTTGGTCTAGCCATAAATTACCTCTCTAAAGAGGCGCTGCGCTATACCTTTAAAGGGCGTTTTTCATTGGGCTATCAGAAGCAAAGTGAAGCAGCCGAGTTATTATTCCCGAATGCCACTGGTTTTGATCCAGCCCTCACGGTTGGCGGCACAGCTCTCAGTTACGTCAAGAGTAGTGATAGCGGACTGGCAAGTGACTTTGAGCTAATAGGCGCCTACTTGGTGGCGCCTCACTGGCAGTTAAGCGGTGGCGCAACAATGCGAAGCAGCAGCAGCTACAGTGATTTTTCATTGGGGATTAGCTTGCGTTACCTCTTTAACGAGCGTCAAGCATCTTATAGCCATGATATTCCGGGGTGGATGTTTGACGTGGCTTATTAAATTTGTCGAGGTCAAACCAGCCACTTTTTAAGCGGTTTCTCCTAAAAAGATTGTTTCTCAAAGGTCGTCGGTGTTTGATAGCCCAATGTCGAGGGGAGGGGGCGTGGTATTCTTTAACTCCTTGCCAGAAAAGGAGTTTATTGTTTTTGGCGTTAACACGAAGGAAGCCGGGTTGATTTCGCTGACTTTTTCTTCGATGCTGTTAAAATAGATCCCCTGGCTTGAATGTTTCACTGGAGATTATGACTACACGTACACGTTTTGCCCCCAGTCCAACGGGTTACCTACATGTTGGCGGGGCGCGCACCGCACTTTATTCCTGGTTATATGCACGTAAACATGGCGGACGCTTTGTTTTACGCATCGAAGATACCGATCTTGAGCGTTCCACGGCTGAATCTGTCAATGCCATCCTTGAGGGGATGACATGGCTTGGGCTGGAATACGATGAAGGCCCGTTCCGTCAGACTGATCGTATGGACCGCTATCAGGAGGTGATCCATAAGCTGCTTGATGAAGATAAGGCCTACTATTGCTACTGTTCTAAGGAGCGGCTGGAAGGTCTGCGTGCCGATCAGATGGTGAATAAGCAGAAGCCACGTTATGATGGCCGCTGTCGTAATCTAACCGTACCACCTGCCGAGAGTGGTAGCCCGGTAGTGCGTTTTCGCAATCCGGCCGAAGGTTCGGTGACGGTAAAAGATCTGGTGCGTGGCCGCGTGGTGTTTAATAACAGCGAACTCGATGATCTGATTATCGCGCGTTCTGATGGCAGCCCAACCTATAATCTAACAGTGGTGGTCGATGATCTCGATATGGAGATGTCACACGTAATCCGTGGTGACGATCACCTCAATAATACCCCGCGTCAGCTTAATATCCTTGAAGCGCTGGGCGGTAAAGCGCCGCTCTACGCGCATGTACCGATGATTCTCGGTGATGATGGCAAGCGTCTCTCCAAGCGCCACGGCGCGGTGAGTGTGATGCAGTATCGTGAAGAGGGTTATCTGCCAGAAGCGCTGCTGAACTATCTGGTGCGCCTGGGCTGGTCTCACGGAGATCAGGAGATCTTTAGTGTCGATGAGATGATCAATCTGTTTGATGTTGAAGAGATCAACAGCTCAGCATCGGCCTTTAACACCAGCAAGCTATTGTGGTTGAACCAACACTACATCAAAGAGAGCCCGCCGGAGCATATCGCCCATCACCTCAGCTGGCATCTTGGCAATCTCGATATTGATCCCGCAATTAATAACGGCCCGGATCTGATTGAGCTGGTGAAGGTTCAGCAGGAGCGTTGCAAGACATTGGTCGAGATGGCAGAGGCGAGTGTCTATTTCTATAAGGATATCGCAATCTATGATGAGAAGGCCGTAGCCAAGCAGCTGAAGCCTGCGATACAGGGTGGATTGAGCGTGCTGCGTGATAATCTGGCCGCTCTTGCAGAGTGGACGCCAGAAAGCACCCACGGAGCAGTGAAGGCGACCGCCGAAGAGCAGGAGCTAAAGCTCGGAAAACTAGCCCAGCCACTGCGTGTGGCGGTAACGGGTGGTACTGTTTCACCTTCAATTGATAAGACGCTGTTCTTGATCGGGCGCGAGCGAGTGTTGCAACGTCTTGATCATGCGTTAAAAATTATTGAAGAAAAAGCATCGGCAGCGTAGTTTTTGTTGACAGCGGTGAGGTCAATATCGTAAAGTACGCCTTCGCTTTTGAGGGGCTATAGCTCAGCTGGGAGAGCGCTACACTGGCAGTGTAGAGGTCGGCGGTTCGATCCCGCCTAGCTCCACCAGATTCTGACTCTCGATGAAGTGATGTAGTAAACCTGGTCCCCATCGTCTAGACGGCCTAGGACACCGCCCTTTCACGGCGGTAACAGGGGTTCGAATCCCCTTGGGGACGCCATTTTAAGATAACCGATTGTTTTCAATCGGTTTTTTTATGGCTGAAATTTGACTTGGTGCGGTTGGTGGGTTGAAGGTAAAATCGAACCCGCGCAGTGCAGGCAGGAAGGGTAATAACAGGCGTATGGAATTATCCGCTGTAGTTTGATATCCATATTTCCTATGTATGGGCTCATTAATCACTGTAAGGGTGTCTTGTAAGCTAAGCCAGCACCAAGGCAATAATAGAGTAGTGTTTGAATGTGTCTGGTTTTTTCTGTATGTCGTGAAGGTTCCACGAATAACTATGATCAAGGTACTGACAGTCGTACTGTCCCAATGATGGGCATCAATGTAGGGATGCGATTGCGGTGTAAATGGAATCGATTTTATTTCGTTGATTTCATAAACTCGCAGATTTGTTTGCCATTGCTTGAAGTGAAAGAGCGGATCGTTATCTGTGCTGAGTCCTTGCCTTGATCTGGTTAAACATTCGACAAAAGGCAGGACCATCAACAGCGCCGGTGTGTACTGCAAAGCCGATAATGCGTGGGCTGTATTGATCCGTTACGACCATCGCCGAATGGCTCTTCATCAAAATGGATTCACAGCGAAACAAATTTTCTGACCACAGACTATCTTTTGTTTGCTCTATAAACGTGAGCTACGAGGGGCCATTTCAGTCACTGGCAGGCTCGTAATGATTAGCTAACACTCGTCGTACGATACCGTTGTTTATTTCAATGCCGAAAGTGGAAGTCATCAGTTGTGCAATGCGTGTTCGCCTAAGGCGCCTCCTGCTTGAATGTGAGGATTACTTCACTTAGTGTTTGTGGCAAGAAAAATATTTACATTAATACATGAATACGCTACAACATTAAACAATTGATTTTATGCAGCATTAAACAATGATAGATGTGCGGCACTCAAGCGTGGTATTCCGGGCAGAATGAGAGAGAGGGGGCGGGTATGGCAACATTTGGAGAACTGCTGGCAGCATCTTTGGCGCGGGTGAAGGCCGTTGCCCAGGACAATATTGTACAAGCGGTATCACTTGGCCGTACCGACCGGGAGCGCTTGCTCAAGAATGGCTGGTTAACACCCATTATTCGCGGTTGGTATATTCTCGGTCACCCGGAAGGTCAGGGTGAGACCACCCAGTGGTGCGCCTCTTATTGGCAGTTCGTGAGGTGCTATCTGGCCGAGCGTTTTGGCACGAACTATTGCCTATCGTCTGAGTCGTCTCTGGACTTTTTTCTTGACCAGAACAACATACCTAAACAGTTGATGGTGGTCGCCGGCAGCGGTGGAACCACTAAAGTGGATCTGCCCCACGATACTTCGCTGCTGGCTTGGAAAGGCGATGTTCCGCAAGAGCGCGAGATTATACAGGGTATTCAGGTCATGCCGCTGGCCAACGCGCTATGCCGGGTCTCGCCCACATTTTTTAACCACGCTCCAGCATCCGCTGAAATTGCGCTACGTTTGGCGACACCAGCGGCGATTGCTCGTTACGTGATTGATGGCGGTCATTCTGTTGTTGCCGGTCGCATGATCGGAGCCTATCGTTTTCTAGGGGACGAGGCGGCGGCGGAGACTATCGCGATGGGCTTTAAGGCAAAGGGTGAGCGAATTCGCGAAGCTAACCCATTTACCATAGCGCAGCCGCTTTTAGGGCGTAAGCCGTTTCGTCCTCGTTCACCCTACGCAGCTCGCATCGAAGCCCTGTGGCAACAAATGCGTGAACCGGTTATCGCTACATTTCCTAAAGCGCCGGGATTGCCCAGTGAGCCATCCCGGTATCTTGCTCAAGTTGAAGAGCGTTATCGTTTTGATGCCTATCACTCCCTCTCTATCGAAGGGTATCAAGTCAATTACGACCTGATTGAGCGAATTCGTAACGGTGCATGGAATCCCGATGAGTCGGCCACTGACCGGGACCAACGTAACGCCATGGCAGCTAAAGGCTATCACGCTGCGTTCAAGGCGGTTTGTCTCAGCATCAAGGCCATCTTTGAGAAGACGGAACCCGGCGCGGTCATAGCGCGGGATCTCTCTAACTGGTATCAGGCGTTATTTACACCCTCTGTTCAGGCGGAATTGATGCGCGCTTCTGATTTGGCAGGTTTTCGTAATAACCAGGTTTTCATTCGCGGAGTAGCCCATGTGCCGCCTCCCAAAGAGGCGCTAGTGGATGCAATGGAGGCACTGTTTAATTGCCTCAAGAATGAAACCGAAGCTTCAGTGAGGGCAGTTTTGGGTCATTTTATTTTTGTTTATATCCATCCCTATATGGATGGCAATGGCCGTATCGGCCGATTCATCATGAATGCCATGTTGGCTTCAGGCGGTTATCGTTGGACGGTGATTCGCTCGGATAAAATCAAACGTGACCGTTACATGAACGCGTTGGATATTGCTTCATCTCAACATGACATCAGTGCCTTTGCCCAGTTTATCGTGGAAGAGATGGCGGTGGACTGGGAAAGTGCCAAATAAGTATTTTATGACGAGTGTTTTTTTAGAAGGTGGTTGGGGCTCATTAATTTAGCAAGCGAGCGCCTACATCGTATCAAAGCTGCACCTCAGAGTGGAGATGATAGCGTATTGTTTGATCGTTCAGGTGGTGTGTGTAAGTTTTATTGAGCCGTGTTTAAAACTTAGTTGTAATCCTACAAAAAATCAGATGTTACCTCGTAACATATTGAATTTTTAATAGAAACCAACAATCTTTGACTTCACAAAAAACTGCGGTATAAGATCGCGTCCCTTGGAGGCGCCATATCCAAAACCTTCGGTACGTAAGTGCCGGGGTTTTTTTATGCGTGATTGTTTCGTACAACGGGGGAGTCCACATAAGTTACAAAAATATTTTGAATGTAAGGGATCTGTAAGGAGTAAATGGATGTTTTGTTAGGAATGATAGTTACTCTTTTGTTTGCTGGTTAAACCCAAATGCAAAGCTGAAAATAATGATGGGCTACCGCTATAAATGAGTCTCTTGCAGGCCTGCTGAGTACGATACAAGGAAATGAAGTTAAGCTACGAATGCAGAATATAAGGTTTTGCTTCTATTCGATTGCACAGGTTAGCTGGATAGGTGGCGTTATCAACAGGCAATTTATCCCTTATTTAATAGGGGCGGCTCATTGTACAGGGTTTACGGCAACTAAGTAGAAGCAACATTTAACTTAACCTTTTGGAGAAGTAAAGATGATGAAATTCACTGCTAGCATAGTCCCTATGCTGACATCTTTGGTTGTATTAACCTCATTTTCGTTTAACACAAATGCTGGTGAGAAAGGAGGGGGGGGTAACCACTGGTTTCCAGGCAATGCACATGCTTATGAGAAATCATGGGGAAATAAACATGAGTACTCAAAGGAGTTTGTCCACGGAATCGCGGTTCAGCTAAAGGAAAAACTTTATTATTTTAGGGGGCCGGCAGTCGACCCAAATGACCTGGATGGCGCGACAGATATACCAGCCCATACATGGATTCAGGTGGGCAAACGCCGCTTACTCGGTAAGCACTATAACTCCGCACCCAACTCGGGCAAGAACATCGGTATTGACCGATATTGGGCATCGGATGTTGAAGACGGCGCCCTACTCTGGTATGTCGAAGCTGTAATTGATGGGTGGACGGAACAAAAAGCGTTGGATTACTATTTAAAAGGGTACGTTCGTTACTCACAGCTACTCGATGCGGATACCAAAGAGCCTCACCCAACGAAGGTAGCATGGCTTAGACATGTCGCCGCCACTGAATTCAGGTTTAACGGAAGTGAGCCTATGAGAATCTGTGATATCGTTCCTTACGATGTTAAGTTAGGTATTGTCGATCTCCAGCTTTGTCCTAACTGGATGATGCCTTACAACCCGTAAATTCCATCAACTCTCCCTGATTGGGCAAAACTTTCTGTTTGCTCAATCAGGGAATCCAGGTAAACCTCTGCTCAATCACTTCCTTGAACCTAAATTAATCAATTGAATCTACTGCGACGCGGTCAACTGATTAATTTAGGTTTAAGGGGAGTGCTATGATGTGGTGGGCCCGGTAGGACTCGAACCTACGACCAAGGGATTATGAGTCCCCTGCTCTAACCAACTGAGCTACAGGCCCTTATGAGGGTGTGCAGTATAACGTTTTGATAAAAGCTACGTCACCTGATTTTTGTCATTCTTCTGTTATAAAAGGAAAAAAGGCGAAGTGCTTGGCTTCGCCTTTCTGTTTCTATTACAGCTAGTGATTAGTCGCTGAAGCTGCGCAGTGGGTCGGAGCGGCTGGGGTGACGTAGCTTGCGCAGTGCCTTCGCTTCGATCTGACGAATACGCTCACGCGTCACATCAAACTGTTTACCGACCTCCTCCAGGGTGTGATCGGTGTTCATGCCGATACCAAAACGCATCCGCAGTACTTTGGCTTCACGTGCGGTGAGGCTTTCAAGTACCGAGTTGGTCGCTTCACGTAGTCCTTCAACGGTAGCCGCATCGGGTGGCGCCATCACGTTTGGGTCTTCGATGAAATCACCGAGGTGCGAATCCTCATCATCACCAATCGGGGTCTCCATTGAGATAGGCTCTTTGGCAATCTTCAGCACCTTGCGAACTTTATCTTCCGGCATCTCCATGCGGATCGATAGTTCTTCCGGTGTCGCTTCACGCCCCATCTCCTGCAGCATCTGACGAGAGATACGGTTGAGCTTGTTGATCGTTTCGATCATGTGTACCGGGATACGAATGGTGCGCGCCTGATCCGCAATTGAACGGGTGATTGCCTGACGAATCCACCACGTGGCATAGGTCGAGAACTTGTAACCACGACGGTATTCGAACTTGTCTACTGCCTTCATCAGACCGATGTTCCCTTCCTGAATTAGGTCGAGGAACTGTAGGCCGCGGTTGGTGTATTTTTTCGCAATCGAAATCACCAGTCGTAGATTCGCTTCAACCATCTCTTTCTTGGCGCGGCGTGCTTTCGCTTCGCCGATCGAAATTTTACGGTTGATGTCCTTGATTTCGTGAATAAACAGGTGTGACTCTTCCTGCATTGCAACCAGCTTGCCCTGTGCGCGTAGAATCTCTTTTTCAAACTCCTTGAGTATGGGCGAGTAGCTGTGGCCGCCATCGATCTGCTTTGGCAGCCAGGTCAGATCCGTTTCGTTATCCGGGAATGAGGTGATGAACTGTTTGCGAGGCATGTGTGCCTTGCTCACGCAGATGTCCATGATGACCTTTTCCTGTTCGCGGATGCGGTTAACCATGCCGCGCAGATTTTTGATCAGCACGTCAATAAGCTTGGGGGTTAGCTTGAGCTCCATGATCGGCTCAGCCATTTGGCTACGCAGCTTCTGGGTGGTGACCAGGTCACCATTGTCTTTTTCGATTGCTGTAATGGTCGCATCGTAGCGTTTTTTGATCTCTGCAAAGCGTTCTCGCACCTCTTCAGGATCAGGCCCGGTGTCGACAACTTCATCATCGTCGGAATCGTCACTATTTTTTGGCGGTGCCGGTGGTGGAATAACATCTTCTGCGTTGGGGTCGATAAAGCCGGTCAGCAGGTCGTTCAGGCGGGTCTCTTGCGCTTCGACCCTAGTTTGCACCTCGAGCAGTTTGTCGATGGTCTGCGGGTAGGTGGCAAGTGCCTGCATCATCTGGCGCTGGCCAGCTTCGATACGTTTGGCGATCTTGATTTCACCTTCGCGGGTCAGCAGTTCAACCGTGCCCATTTCACGCATGTACATGCGCACTGGGTCGGTGGTGCGACCAAATTCACTGTCTACGCTGGCAAGTGCCGCTGCGGCCTCTTCGGCCGCATCATCATCGGTGCTGGCGGCAGAGGAGTCTGAGATCGCAAGGCTATCGGTATCGGGTGCAACTTCATGTACCGTGATGCCCATATCATTGATCATGCTAACGATGTCTTCGATCTGATCTGGATCGACGATGTCGCTTGGCAGGTGATCGTTCACTTCGCGGTAGGTGAGGTAACCCTGTTCTTTGCCTTTTGCTATCAGTATCTTAAGCTGAGATTGCTGCTGTGCTTGATTCATGTGGCGTGAGCCCTTCCTTCATACAGTGATGCGTGAGCAAAAAATAGCCAGCTATTCTATAACATTTCAGTAGGGTCTGAGAACCCCGAATAACGTGCCTTTGGCGCTCTGATGATGTTAATTAGTGATTAAATGCCTGATTTCTCTTTAAGTAGCCGTTGTAATTCCAGTTTCTCGACATCTGAATGCTCAGATGCTGGTTTGTTGCATAGAAATTCAATCCGTTGTGTGCGGTGTTGACGGTAGAGCTGCTGTAACAGGTCACGAAACTCCTGCTCCCGGTGTTCGTCGTCGACCAGGCTTTCCTGTTGTACTAATTTAGCTAGATAGCGGCCCTCTTCGCGCTCACGCCACCGCTCTAGCAGTGCGCCGGTAGTGAGATGTGGGCTGGTTCTCAACATTTCAAGTAATTCGATTAAAAGTGTGGTGCCGGGCGCATTGAGTGAGGCAAAGCGCTGCGGTTTTGCTTCAAGTTGTCCCAGTGCGGGGGTGTTGAGCAGTAGTGTGATCGCCTGGCGTACCAGGGATGGTTGTTTACTCTGCTTATTGCCGCGTGGGCGCGGGTGGTGCGGTGACGGGATGTTTGCGGTGACGGGCTCGTGGTTGCCAAGTAATCTACTGAGTGCTCGCTCTTCCATGCGGGTGATCTCCGCCAGGCGAGTTACCATCATATGTTTGAAGACACCTGTGGGTAGCTTTTTGAGGTGCGGGCGTGCCAGCTCAACCAGGCGTGCCTGCCCGTCAATGCTGCTCATGTCTATCTGTTTGGCGAGGTGCTCATAGAGGTAGGTTGAAAGTGGCGCGGCAGTATCGATGCGCGCTTCGAGCGCTTCTTTACCCTCTTTTTGTACCAGTGAGTCGGGGTCTTCACCGTCGGGCAGAAAGAGGAAGCGTGCCTGTCGGCCTGCCTGCATCACGGGCAGGGCATTTTCCAGGGCGCGATTGGCGGCATCACGCCCGGCGCGGTCGCCATCGAAACAGAATACAACCTCGCTGGTAGCGCGAAACATGAGTTCCAGGTGTTCGATAGTGGTAGCAGTGCCGAGGGTGGCAACAGCGTAGCGGATGCGGTGTTGTGCCAGCATCACAACGTCCATATAGCCTTCGACGATGAGCAGGCGCGAGATGTTGCGATTGGCCTGGCGTGCTTCGAATAAACCGTAGAGCGCCTGCCCTTTGTGAAAAATCGGAGTTTCGGGTGAGTTGAGATATTTGGGGGTGTCGTCGCCCAGTACACGCCCGCCAAAGCCGGTGACGCGTCCGCGTGAGTCGCGGATTGGAAACATGATGCGCTGGCGAAAGCGGTCGTAGTGGCCGCCGCTATCTTTTTTGATCAACATGCCGGTGGTGGCGAGTGGCTGGATGCTGTCATTGCCGAAGCGTTTCTGGAGCGTGTCCCAGCCGGGCGGGGCGTAGCCGACGCCAAACTCCGCAGCCGTCTCTCCACTCAGATTGCGCGCCTTGAGATAGTCGATCGCCTGGTTGCCGCTGGGATGCTCTTTGAGTTGCTGGCGGTAGAAGTTGGCGACCTGCTGTATTAGCTCATAGAATGGCTTACTGTCGTTTTGTGTGCTGCTGGCAGAGTAGCTGCCCTGCGGGATCTCCATGCCGACATGGGCAGCGAGGTCGCGCACCGCGTCGAGAAATTCGAGGCGCTCATATTCCATCAAAAAACCGATGGCAGTACCGTGCGCGCCACAGCCGAAGCAGTGGTAGAACTGCTTTTCTTGGCTGACGGTGAAGGATGGGGTCTTTTCGTCGTGGAATGGGCAGCAGGCGCTATGGTTGCGGCCAGCTTTTTTGAGCGGTATCGAGGCGTCGATTAGATCTACGATATCGATACGCGCGAGCAGTTCGTCGATGAATTGCTGCGGGATTTTGCCAGCCATCGCGTGACTATCTGTCTAGGAGTCTGTCGGATTTAGGATGAATCTATTGCGGAAAAGCCATTTTGGCCAGATTTCCAGATTAAACTCGTTAAATATGTTCAATACTCGCCTCATTTAATCGAAAAATCTGACTCAAAATGGCTTTCCCTCGCTACGATCACCTAAACCCGACAGACTCCTAGATGATTGTGGGTGTCAGCGTTGCCGTTTGTCGGCGGCGTGACAGGGAATTGCCGTGTTTATACGCCAAGTTTGGCTTTGATCTGTCCGCTAACGGCAGCCATATCGGCGCGACCTTGCAGTTTACCTTTTAACAGGCCGATCACTTTGCCCATATCCTTTGGTGAGCTGGCACCGCTGGTGGCAATGGCGTCGCTGATCATTGTGTCAATTTCTGCTTCGCTCAGCGCTGCTGGCAAGTAGTCTTTGATGACTTCGATCTCGGCGCGTTCAACCTCTGCGAGGTCTGGGCGGTCGCCTCTGGTGTATTGCTCGATGGAGTCCCGACGCTGTTTGTTCATCTTGTCGAGAATGGCGAGCACCTGGCCGTCATCCAGTTCGATGCGTTCGTCGACTTCGCGCTGCTTAATCGCAGCGCGGATCAAGCGGATGACCCCCAGCCGGTGCGCGTCTTTGCTGCGCATGGCGGTTTTCATGTCATCAGTGAGTTGCTGTGTTAGCGTGCTATCCATCGTAGGCAGTACTTACTGGGTATTATTAGTAAGGAGCGCGAACGGTGCGCATTTTTTCGCTATAGGTCTTCTTCTGTTGTCTCTTAACGGCAGCAGCTGCTTTGCGTTTACGCACCGCGGTAGGCTTTTCGTAGAATTCACGACGACGAACTTCAGAGATGATTCCGGTTTTTTCACAGATGCGCTTGAAGCGACGTACAGCAACTTCGAAAGGCTCATTTTCTCTCAAACGAACAGCAGGCATTTACTTTCCTCTTTAATGAATGGTTAGCCTAAAACAGCGAACCGCGAATTCTACCCTCTGGGCCGGGGGCTTGTAAAGCACGAGAATGCGGATCTGCGGCCTGGCTTCAGGTTTTCGGGCGCTATCGGTAGATCTTTAGCGGTTTTAGGCGCTGCTCATGCAGCCCGACAGGCTGGACAGGCGGGGTCTTTTTGTAGTTTTAGACTGCGCCATTCCATGGTTGCGGCATCCAGGGTGAGTAGTCGGTTGTCGAGTGGTTTGCCAAATGGCACCAGTAGTTTGAGCGCTTCGGCGGCCATCATGCTACCGATAATCCCGGTGAGCGGGGCGAAAACACCGCTTTGGGCGCAATTCTCTTCGTCGGTGATGGTGGATTCATCAAACAGGCAGCGGTAGCAGGGGGTATTGCTACCATCGTTACGGAACACGCAAATTTGCCCGGAGAGCCGAATCGCAGCGCCGGAGACTAGTGGGGTGTGCGTTTTAACGCAGGCGTCGTTGAGCATAAAGCGGGTGGCGAAGTTGTCGCTGGCATCGAGCACGATATCAGTGTTGTTGACGGCAGAGAGTAGCATGTTGCCCTTTAAGCGCTGCTGGATTGGGGTGACGATGGCTTCCGGGTTGATCGCGTGCAGTGATGCCTGTGCTGAGTCGGCCTTGTTTTGCCCGATTCGCTCGTTATTGTGGGCGATCTGGCGCTGCAGGTTGCTGAGGTCGACGTCGTCATCGTCGCAGATAGTGATCTGCCCAATGCCACTGCTGGCGAGGTAGATCGCAGCGGGCGAGCCGAGCCCGCCCGCACCGATCAGCAGGATTTTCGATTGAAGTAATCGCGTCTGTCCTGCAATGTCTATCTCGGGTAGCAGAATGTGGCGACTGTAGCGCTCAAGTTGTTGGTCGTCCATCTATTAATAGGTATAGGCAACGACACTGTTGAGCGGGGTGCGTCCGTCGTCCGCCCAGCCACCGACTAAATAAATGGTGCGGCCGATGTGTGCCACGCCCATCGCTGCGAGTGGTGCGGGCATTGGTGGCAGCAGGTGCCAGGTTTTGCTGGCTTTGTCGTAGCAGGCGGCGTGATCACAGATGCCGTTGCCACTGTAGCCGCCAAAGATAAACGGGGTGTCGTCAACCATGATCGAGCCCAGGCCGGCTGCAGTCCATGGTAATTTGAGGCTGTCGAGGCTCCATTTTCCACTGGCTGGATCAAAGGCTTCGATGTGGTCAAAGTTGTTGAAGCCCTCGGGTGTGAAGGCGACGCCCCCCATGGTGAGGATTTTTTGATCCATCACCACCGCGTCGAGTGCAAAGCGTGGCGTCGGTAGTGGGTCGAGCGCTTCCCATTTGCCAGTGGCGAGGTTGAGGCGCTCACAGAAATCAAAACCAGGATCGGTCTTGGGGCCGGAGAGTGTAGCATCGGGGTGGTGACCACCCAGGATGTAGATGTGATTGTCGTATAGTGCGCCAGCCGGGTAGTCGTGTGGCTGGAACATATCTGGCCCAGTTTCCCAGCTGTCGGTTTTTGGGTAGTAGATTTCGGTGGTATGCAGAAACTGGAAATTGCCGTCGGGTTTTTTAAAACCGCCGCCAATGATATAGATTGCATCACCCACGGTGGTCGCGATTGCGCCTGAACGCAGGGTTGGCATCCCGGCGCCCGCCGACCAGCTGTCATGCGCTGGATCATAGATGGTGGTCGAGTTTAGGCTTTTAAAATCGGGCCCGCCGCCGCCAAAGACGTAGATTTTGCCACGATAGGCGGCAGTTGGGCCGTGTGAACGGGCAACTTCCATGGCTGGTTTGCTGGCCCACTCTCCTTGATGGTATTTAATATTATTCATGATTTTTGAGTTATTTATCCGTTGCTTATCGGGGTTTTTTATTGACTGAAGATAGCATGAAAAGCGCTTTGGTTGCAGTATTGGATGTCAGAATTAAGTTAGTAATGTCACTGGGTGTGCCGTAGGCTACGCGCTAAGTAGCAGATAATGATGGTTAATCGAGAATGTTGGTCACACCGCTTAAAATGTTTATTTTATTTGTATCAATTAAAGGTTTGTTTGGGGTGGGGCGATATAATGGGTTGGAATGCAGTGTGTTTTTCGTGCTAGTATTTTGAGTTATGTAGAAATGCCTGACATTGCCCCGTGTGAATTGAGTGGCCGCTGAGCTTGTTTCAGTTACTACTTTTTCATTATAGTATGTAAGCCTAAATGGATTTTCTCAACAACAACGTTGCCGCGCTTTAAATTATATATTTATGGCTTACATGGCGTGCTGAAAAAACACCAGGCATGGTGTCAAATGGTGGTGCAGTTAACGGATAGTGGCAAATTTGCGCATATCCGACTAGAATGGTCGGATTAATTGATTTGTATGTATGGTTCGGCAGCAGTTGTAGTATTTGGGGAGAATATTGACGTGTTGGATAAATCGTTACACCGTAAAAAATCATATAGCGAACCCTCGTCGGGTGTCGCTTCAGCGGCTTCCGCCACCTCAGTGCTACCGCCTTTAGTAGACCGTTTTGGCCGTACCTTCGATTACGTCAGAATAGCGGTGACTGAGAAGTGTAACCTGCGCTGCACATATTGCATGCCGGAAGAGGGTGTTGATTTCCCCGATCAAAATGCCGTGTTAACGGGGCCCGAGATTCAGCGTACGGTTGAGACGCTAGCCAAGATGGGCGTTCGCAAGGTCCGTTTTACCGGCGGTGAACCACTGGTGCGTAAAGATATTATCGAAATCGTGACGAATACCGCGAATACGCCGGGCGTGAAAGCAGTGCATCTTACTACTAATGGCCTACTGTTCCCCAAGTACGCCGAGGATCTGCTGAAGGCGGGTTTGACTGGCGTTAACATCAGCCTTGACTCTTTGGATGAGGAAAAATTTGAGAGTATTACGCGTCGCCCCGGACTGGATAAGGTGCTGGAGAGTATCCAGTGCGCGCTGGATGTTGGCTTTAAAACCGTGAAGGTCAATGTTGTGTTGATGCGTGGTTTTAATGAAGATGAGTTGCATGATTTTTGTGAGATGACCAAAGATCAAAGGGTTACGGTTCGCTTTATCGAGTTTATGCCGTTTGATGCGCATCAGATGTGGGAGACTGGCGAGCATTTTGCGAGTGCTGCCAATTTAGTCGACCAGATTGAAAAATTTTATCCAGGCATTAAAACTGCCTCAGGTACTCGCACCGAGCATCATATTTTTCAGGCGCCGGGCTATGAGGGTAAGATTGCTGTGATCCCTGCGTTTACACGCAGCCTGTGTGGTAACTGTTCTCGTATTCGCGTGACCTCTGATGGCCAGATTCGCAATTGCCTCTACTCTGATGATGAATTTAATTTGAAGGCATTATTGCGCAAGGATGGCTGTAGCGAAGAGGATGTTGTCGGCGTTTTTCGTAAGGCGTTTGATGAGAAGCATCGCGATGGCTTTGAGGCCAAAAAGAAATCTACCGAGAAAAAAATCGACATCGCTGATATTGGCAAAGGCCGTACCAGCATGACGCAGATTGGCGGCTGATATTTTTTACTGCGTTTTTTCCAATCTTAAATATTAAACAATACTTCAGAGAGAGCTAATTATGGGTGATGTACTAACACATTTTAATGCTGCCGGTGAGGCGCATATGGTAGATGTGGGTGCCAAGGATATTACGGTGCGTGAGGGTGTGGCTGAAGGGCGAATTTTTATGGAGCCTTCAACGCTCGCGAAAATTATGGCGGGCGATCATAAAAAAGGTGATGTATTGGGGATTGCGCGTGTTGCCGGGATTATGGGCGCCAAGAAGACACCCGAGCTTGTGCCGTTGTGCCATCCTATTATGATTACTGCGGTTGATGTTGAATTGATGGCTGAACCTGAAAATAATTCGGTTTATTGCAAGGCTGTTGTTCGCTGTAAAGGCAATACCGGCGTTGAAATGGAGACACTGACCGCAGTGCAGGTCGCGCTTTTGACGATTTACGACATGTGTAAAGCGGTCGATCGTGGCATGATGATTAGCGATGTCGGTTTGTTGTCTAAATCAGGTGGTAAATCAGGTTCGTGGCGTCGTACCTAAATCGCATTGCGTTTTTGGGTTCAAGTAGACTATTTTTTTAAGAGGCCGTAGTGATGGAAATCGACGTAAAATTTTTTGCCAGTTTGCGTGAGCGTATGGGGCGCACTAGCGATAAAGTGACGCTGGAGGGTGAGGCAACTGTCTCGGATGTCTGGCGTCAGGTCTCTTCTGAGCCAATGCCGAGTAATATTCTGGTGGCGGTTAATAAGGAATATACCGATTTGAGTCAGGCGCTGAAAAGTGGCGATGAAGTCGCCTTTTTCCCGCCTGTGACAGGGGGCTAGCGGCAATGAAGGTTATTGTGCAGCACGAAGTGCTAGAGCCATATGAAGCGATTAAGCAGCATGAAGAGACTGTGCTTGAGTCTGGCAAGCATGGTGGTGTGGTTAGCTTTGTTGGTACGATGCGTGATTTTAATGATGGTGAAGATGTCACCGCAATGAACCTGGATCACTATCCCGGGATGACTGAAAAGCATATCGAAGCTGTTTGTCAGGAGGCGATGGATGGCTGGGATGTGATGGATGTGCTGGTCGTTCATCGGGTGGGCGAGATGTATCCGTCAGACCCTATTGTGTTGGTGGCGGTGTGGTCTGCTCATCGCGCATCAGCGTTTGATGCTTGTCGTTACGTGATTAACTATTTAAAAGAGCGCGCACCTTTTTGGAAGTGTGAAGTGACGACTGAGGGCAAAAAAATCTGGGTAGAGCATAACTCGAAAGACCCTGGTGTTGCTGAAAGCCGGGAAAAATCAGCATGATCTGTTATTGATGGGCTTTAAACCTGCCTAATAAAAAAGCCTGGATGAGACCATCATCCGGGCTTTTTTGTTTGATTAGGAACGTGCACGGAATAACTTACTGTTTTGGCGCTCTGATTTAGTTTGTATTTGTTCGTTCTGATTGAGCAAAAGCGGAGGAATAGTCGTTCTATTTCGAGTTTTTGTGATTGAAGAACGGGCAAAGACGGGTTGTAGCAGAGATGCGAAAACGGTAAGTTATTCCGTGCACGTTCCTTAGTGAGCGGCATTGTTAAGTTAGCGTGGTTTTGCCGTTGTTCGATCGAGGTGTGTCATCATCCTAAATTAATCAGTAGATTCAAATGGACTAATTTAGGATGATTTGGGGTTAATGGTCGTACGCGATGTGTCGATATGTTTAATACGTAATAACAACCATGGAGGGTTGAGCGATGGAACGAATCACGATGTCCCTGGAGTCGGGGCTTGCCGGACAGTTCGATGAATTTATAAATGGGCATGGGTATACTAATCGTTCTGAGGCGATGCGGGATCTTATTCGTGATCGCCTGGAAAATGAGCGGCTGAAAAAGTGGGAAGATGGCCACTGTGTCGCGACGCTGAGCTATGTCTACAACCACCACGAATGGGAGCTGTCGAGCCGCATTACGCGTGCTCACCACCAGAGTCACGAATTGAGTGTCGCAAACACTCATATTCACCTTGATCACGATAATTGCCTGGAAATCGCGGTAATGCGCGGATCAGTGAAAGCGGTGCGCGAGTTTGCGAGTACAATTATGGCGGAGCGAGGTGTGCGGCATGGTAAACTTGGCATGATACCAGTCGATATTACCGAGGAGGGCCATAATGGGCATGCAGTGCCCCATATGCATAGTCACCCAATGACATGACTCTAAAATAATAAGGTGAATAGCGCCAGTAATGAGAGAGAAAGAAAAAAATACCCGAATAATTTTTGTGCGCCATGGCGAGACTGATTTCCCACTTGACCGGCTTTATTGCGACGACTCAAAAGAGTCTCCGCCGTTGAATAGCGCAGGCTTGGCGCAGGCTGAGGTGGCTGCAACGGCATTGGCAGGTGTGGCTGTTGATGCGATCTATGCCAGCCCCGCACTGCGGACTCAAATGACAGCGCAAGTGATTGCAAAAAAGCATGATGCTGACGTGATTACCCGCGATGCTTTTTTAGAGCGACGCTTTGGCGCATGGGATGGGCTTTATTTTGACGAGGTGGAAAAAAACGATCCTGACGGTTATCTGGCCTGGAAGATTGACCCGCTGAACTTCTCACCAGAAGGGGGTGAAACCATCACTGTTTTACTCGCCAGGGTGAAAGGCGGGATCGATGAAATTTTGTCGATACACGCCGGTGAGACTATTGTGGTGGTTGCGCACGTGGGTTCAATTCGTGTGGCCCTGGCGGATGCCTTACAGATGCCGTTGGCGGCCTATCGCCAGCTTAGGATTGACTATGCATCTCAATCTGCAGTTGATTTTGGGGGGCGTCAAAATAATATTATCTATGTGAACAGGCTTTGATCCAGCGATTAAAACGCTGGGAAACCCCCTAAAGCTTGTAGGCGATAATACCGATATGATTAGATGTATGAGGCGTCAGTGTCGCCATGAGAATAATCTAGCGAGCGCTTTGCACAGGCAAGGGCGCGCACACGAGCAGTAGGCGCTTTAGGCGAGGCAAAAACGCAGGGAATGAGAGCTTTCTCCCTATAAATGACCGCTTGAGTGCGCCTTTAACACGGCTAGAGGATAACAATGCAATCGTGTGCAAAGGCCTTAGTGGTTTAGCGTGGTTTATTCTCGTTGTAATCCAGTGGGATTATGGGCTCTGCGCTCGGTCAGTTGAAGGATATTGGCTTGACATGCGGTCAGCCTGCTGCTATAAATTACCTAACTTTAAAAAAGTTTTTTAAATGTGCGGGTGTAGAAGGGAGCTTCTGTCCGTTTTAACTGTGAATATTGGGGCTTATAGGGAATGAGCCAGTGTTCGCTCAAGGCAATTGCTTCCAAACAACAGGGGGTTTTATGAAGATTCGAAATACAGTAAGGGGTTTGGCATTAGTAGGGGCGACAGCAGCACTGCTACCGCTGGGTAGCGCGGTGGCGGCTGGCCCGGGTTTTGATAGTATGACTGTGACGGGGACTGGTAAGATTGATGGTTGTCCTGTAGCGGCTGGTGGTAATTGTCTGCAACTAATTTCTGAAGATGGTTTTCTACAGCAAGAAGTGACGACGCCTGAGGGGGTTTTTATCCAGACAGTTATTCTTGACGCATTCGCAGAATCTGTGGGTACTGTTGGTGTTGCAGTATCAACGCTTTCCTTTTCTGATATGACCTTTATCAATATGTCTGGTAATGACAAGGGTATAAAGGGACTGCAAAGGATAGTGGATGACCCCGCGGATGGGACGGGTGATCACTTTGCTAGTACAACGCAGTTATTAATTGGTGACTGGGCGATTACTCAAGCTGAGAAAGACGCTCCTAATGGCCTGACTAATTTGAGTATCGTGCAGACATTTATAGATAGCAGTGCTACAGGCACGGCAGAGGGTGCGCCTGCGTCTTTTATAGATGATGAGGGGAATACTATTCCTAGCTCTGCCAATAAGATAGAAGATGATTTTGTGAGTACATTCTCGTTGGCTGTTAATCTTAATAGTGATGGAGAGCAGACAGGTTCATCCATGGATATTGATCAGGATGTTGGTCTGGCTGATGTGGAGGCAACTGATGTAGTGAAAGATTTTCAACGTTTTGCCCTTCGCCAGAGAAGTGGTGATCAGCAACTGGCTGCGGGTAGTATCGAACTTGGCGAGTCTTTTATTGGGAATTCAGGTGGAAATGTAGGGTCTGGCGGAGGAGGCGGTGGTACCTTGGACTGGGCTTCGGGTGATGATCTGATGGTGACATGGATCGGGCAGAATGTTAGTTTAGATAATGTCGGCAGCGGTGTTTTTGGTTTTCAAAGTGTTGAGAACCGATCACGTCCTGCAAATGATTCTAGTAGGAAGATTAGCACCTTTTCTACTAGTACTGCGGCGTTTACTCCGACTACGCCATTTGAGTGGGATTCACTTGGTGATGGCTTTGGCGCCGCGCCTATATTGCCGGTTGAAGTGGTGCCGGATCCTTAAGGAACCCTATAATTTAGGCGGGTTTCTGTGAGTCATTAATATGTTAAAATAAAAAGGGGCCTTTGGCCCCTTTTTATTTATTCGCTGTATTTTGATCTTTTGAGGGGATAGAGGCCGCTAAGGTATGTTGGGAAATAAGCCGATAAAAAAAATATTTTCTCGTGTCGTGGCTTTGATGTTGCTGATTACCCCCTGGTTTATGGGGGGGCTATACGCTGCTGAGGAGGGTAGTGAGCGATTGACGGGGGAGGGCATAGTCAGCTCCTGTGGCATCAAGAGTGCTGGTGATGATCAGCGCTCACGATTGACAGTGGTATTACAAAACAGCCAGCAGGGAACAGAAAAGCGTAGTGTGTACCGACGTTACTGGAAGGGGTATGCCGGGCTGGATGGTGTCTTTGATAAGATGTTGCTTTTTACAGAGTATCCACCCGATGCGCTTGGTTCAGCATTTATGCGGGTTTCCTATGTTGCTGATGTTGGTAAAACGGCTGATCAGTGGATCTATTTACCGCTGTTGAAAAAGATTCGAAGAGTCACTATTCGAGATCCTGCTGATAGTTTTTTGAACTCAGATTTAACATACGCAGATGTGGGGCAGCGAGCACTCTCTGCAGATAAGCATCAGTTTCTTGGTGTGAAGTCCGTACAGGGCTTGGACTTTCTGCAGGTTGAAAGTGTGCCGGTTGATTTGATGAGCCATTATGGTAAGCGCATTCAATGGTATTTAAAGGGGGAGGGCTGGGATACCTGTGTGAGTGCGCGAATTGATTATTTTACAAAGGATGGGGTGCTATCTAAAGTTCAGTTTAATAAGTGGCAGCAAATTAACGGCGCGTGGGTTTGGGATCGCGTGTTAGTCCGAAATATGATTTCAGGGAATATTTCAATATTTTCTGTCGGTGATGTTGATGTTAATATTGGCTTGAAGGACGAGCTTTTTTCAGCACGAACGTTGCGAATAGGGCCCAGGGCGTTAGAGGGGCTGGCTAAAAAGGAAGATAAGTGATGAGGTGGCTGAAGTCATTAAGGGTTTATTCCGTCGCTCAGTGCTTGTTGGGTCGGGCGGCAATGATGGGCTTATCTGCCAATATTTTATTGCTGTTCATGTTGGCGCCCGTCGGGAGTGCCGGGGCAGAAACGCAGAGTGAGGTTGAGCTGCTCACTGGTAAATCACTGATATCTCAGTGCGGATATAAGTTTCCGGGTAAAGACCAGACCTCGACATTCACCGTTATACTGAAAGATTCTGGCGGCAATGAGAAGAAAAGTGTCTATTTGCGGCTCTGGAAGGATTATCGCGGTGAGAATCAGGTCGCAGAGAAGATGATGTTGTTCTCAACGTTTCCGCCTGATGCTAAAGGGGGGGCATTTATGCGCACAGCGTATACGCCTGAGTCAGAAAAAGTTGTTGAGCAATGGATATATCTGCCTGCTTCGCGAAAAATCCGCAGAGTAACAATACGGGACCCCGGGGATAGGTTTTTAAACTCGGATCTAACCTATCAGGATGTTAGCTATCGCGGGCTTGATGAGGATGAGCATTTTTATATCGGGAAGGAGCTTGTGGCTGGTGTTTCTCTCTACAAGGTGGAGAGTACGCCGCGTGCCGTAAGCGGTGAAATCTATTCAAAGCGCTTGTTCTGGATTCAGAAAGGTGCCAGTGGCTGGGATGATTGTCTCGTGAAAAAGATCGCCTATTATGATGTTAAAGGTGTTTTATGGAAAGAGCAGGTGCTTGAGTGGCAGCGAGTGGCTGGTGCCTGGATGTGGCAGCGGGTTGTTGTCACGGATCTCCAGGAGCAGCATGAGTCAGTCTTTGAGATGTCGGATGTTAAAGTTGATACTGGCCTGAGTGATCGTCAGTTTTCGAAAAGGGCAATGAAATCGGGCATTGGTTCAAAGTCACGATAGCACTGCTCTGATGAGGTTCCTCTGTAAAGTCATGCATCGCATGGCTTTTTTTATGGTCGCCGCATTGATTGACGCCGTATAACGTGTGTTATACAATGTTATACTCGAATGACTGGTGAATTAGGCCTGAATAAAGCGGGAGGAGTGGAATGGACAATAGAGGTGATGATATGCGAGCGATGGCGACTGAGCGTGCAACATCGATGCGACAGCAGGCGTTAGCAACGGCGACCAAACGAAAGCAGGAGTACCTTGGCGCACGCGTGCCAAAGCAGCTGCGCGAGCAGGTTATTTTGAAAGCAGAGGCCCTTGGTATTCCTGTCTCTATTCTGATAAGAAATATTTTGACGGAATATATTGATAGCCAGGCGGTTGATCTTGAATTGCAGGCCAGGGCATCGCAGGCAGGGGCATCAGCTGAAGGTGCTGTCAGTAATAAAGGGGCATTTGACGATGTGATTGGCTGGGATCAATTGACGTTAAATAAAGAGATGTCGTGTGAGCACTGCAGGCAAAAATTGAAGCGAGGTACAGCGGCTGTATATGGCATTGTGCCAGGAAGAGATCACGTCATTATATGCAGGAAATGCAAATCAATAGCGGGAATGGGCTGATTTTTAGAGGTCAATGTTGGGTGATAATTGCGGTTCTTCTCACTGCAATCTGCATTGCTACGCCTGGTAGTGCGAGAGCAGAGCGTGAAAGCGGTCTGTTAAAGGCGTTTTGGGATGGCTGGACATTTAATGGTTTTCTGAAAAATGAAACTGCGTATCGTTTTCAGGAACCGCGCTCAATCACTAAAATACGCAATATCTTGTCACTGGGCGGGCAATATTCTGCAAGCTCAAACGCATCGATAACCGTTTCAGGCTGGGCATATTATGACCATGCCTACGATTTGTTTGACTATGAAACCATCTCTGCACGACATGTGCGGGATGCAGAGCAGCCACTCGTTTTTGTTGACAATCTGGAGCAGAGGAAGGACTCTCCTGTGGCAGAAATCAGGGAGCTGTATCTGGATATATTTACCGAAAATATGGATGTGCGGTTGGGAAAACAGTTTGTCGTATGGGGTGTCCTTGAAGGGATGCGATTAACGGATGAAATTAATCCGATGGATTTTCGTGAGATGATATTGCCAGACCTGCTGGATTATAGAATTCCGCTATGGAGTGCAAAGATAGACTATTACGGTGAGGAGGAGACATGGCAGTTTTTGTGGATACCTGATTTACAGTTCCATAAGCCTGCGCCGCCTGGTTCTGAGTGGGAGCTGCTACAAAATGTGCCTAACACAACAAAGCCAGATGCCAGTCAGATAAGAAATAGTGAAGTGGGCATTCGATATACAAAGGATCTCCTGGGGGCTGAGGTTGGCCTGAGTTACTTGTACACATGGGATGATTTTCCTGTTGTCTTTCGCACATCAAGAATTGCCAGTACTGCAGAACCGACATTTTTCCCTACGCATTCAAGGTTAACTATGTATGGCGCAACGTTTGTTTCGCCGCTAGGCGGAAACATTATTAAAGGCGAGTTTGTATATGTGGCTGATAAATATTTTGGATTAGAAAATGATTCGGATAATGATGGTGATGGCTTTCTGGATTTCGATGGAATTATACAAAAAAAACACATTCGATGGGGGCTGGGTCTGGATTTCAATAAATGGGGAATGGACATCTCCCCTGCTATTTCTCAATGGATAATCCTTGATTATGACCCATTACTTTTTCAGGATGAATATGATACCTCGCTAGCGCTTTTTATACGGAAGCCCATGCCTGAAAAATCAGCCGTCTTTCAGATGTTATACATCAATCTCCTGAATGCACGGGAAAGCTATTTAAAGCCTAAAATAATTTTTGATGTGACAGATCATTTTCAAATTGGAGCGGGTATGGATCTGTTTTATGGTCGCTCGTCGAAGTTAGGTATTGAGGCCCGAAACGGACGAATCTTTGGTATTACGGCGGATACCAGTGTCCAAAGCGCGCAGTTTTTTGGGAATTTTCATGATAATTCAAGGCTCTTTATGGAGTTTAAATACACATTCTAGTGATTGTGTTCAGCGAATTTAGCAAAGGGATTGTTTATGTGGCGTGGGTTCTATAAATATGTAGTCGGCTATCCAAAATTGATAGTGGTTACGTTATTAGTTTTTACCGTGTTTTGTGCAATGCAGCTGGATAAATTGCAGTGGGAAACCGATGCCAGAGTTTATCTGCCAAAAGGTCACCATGCCATTATTTATGATGAGATCGTGGCCGACACATTTGGTGTCAAGAACGCTATTTTGATTGCCGTGGTGAACGAAAAAAAGGGCATTTACAACACAGAGACATTGAATCGGGTTGCGCGTATCACGGAGCAGGTCGCCAGTCTTCCGGGTGTATCGGCTAATAGAGTCATTGATGTGATGTCGATCGCGACTGCCAGCGCATTTATTGGGGATGATGAGACCTTAGGTTCGGTGCGTGTTATGAGCAAGGTGCCATCATCAAAAGAGGGCTTTGATCAATTACGAAACACGATACAGCAAAATGCGGATCTATTTGTCGGTAATATAATTTCCGAGGATGGCAAGGTTGCAATCATAAGGGCAAAGCTAAAAGAAGGGATCGCAAACAGGTATAGCACATATTGGGCTATTAAGACGATGCTCGATAGTGAGCAAGGCCTTGATAGTGGTTGGGGTGGTGAATGGCGTGATTCATCAGAATGGAATGGTGGAGAGTGGGATAATAGCCAACCAGCAGTACCTGGTACGTCGCAAGAGCCCTGGCCTGATGGAATGAAGCCCGATAACCTGGAGAAGGTTATCAGTGCGGATGACAATGGCGATACGCTGCTGATGGCTGGGCGACCTGTTATAGAGGTGAGTTCAGGTCTAAGCGCGCTTAAAGATATACAGGTAATGATCCCACTGCTATGCCTTGTACTGGCTGTGATGTTGTTTCTGTTTTACCGAACCTGGCGTGGTGTATTGATTCCGATGCTGGTAATTAGCTGCGCTGTCATCTGGACAATGGGTACGATGGCGTTCCTGAATATCCCAATGTATACCATATCGACCATGTTGCCCGTGATACTTGTCGCGGTAGGGATTGGTGATTCAATGCATGTGATGAGTCGTTATTATGATCACGTCTTGAAAGATCCTTACGGTAAGTCAGGCGAGATAGTGACGGGTGTGATGGTGCAGCTTGCCCCGCCATTGATAACAACCACGATCACAACTGTGATTGGTTTTCTGGCTCTGTTATTTTCAGAAATGCCACCATTCAGGATATTTGGTTTATTGACGGTGTTGGGCATCGTTTATTGCTGGCTGTTATCAGTAGTGCTGGTGCCTGCCATTTTGTCGATGATGAAGCCAAAGGTTGGTGACTATTTAAAGAAGAAGCGCTCTTTAAGAGTGCATGATGAAGAGAGCGGTGTGGCCAGGCTATTGACAACCTGGGGCCAGTATTCGACGCAAAATAGTAAAATAATCTTGACCGTGACATTGTTGATTTTAATTGTATCGGTATTCGGTGCGAGTAAAATGTATGTTAATTCGAGCTGGATGAGTGATTTTAGTAAAGAGAGTGATATCTCTATTGCCAATGGCCTGATTAATGAGCGAATGGATGGCACTATCTTTTTAAATGTCGTCGTGGAAGGCGAATCGTCAGGCGCACTTAAGTCGCCAGCGCTCTTGAAAAAGATTGAAGGGATGCAACAGCAGGTAGAAAAACACCTGATGGTAGGTGATTCAATCTCAATTGTTGACTACCTTAAAAGCGTTAACAAGAACCTGCATGCAGGTGATGTTGCGTATGACCGATTACCCGATACAGAAGCTGAGATCAATGAGTTTCTGTTTCTGTTGTCTATGTCCGGTCGTCCCGATGAGCTAGATGAGGTGATTGATTATGATTACCGACAGGCTAATATCTCATTTCTTATAAAGACTGATGAGACCCGCTACCTGAAAGAGATTGTTGCAGCAGTAGAGGGTTATGTGATGCGCGAGATGTCTGACTTTGATGTGCAGGTTAACCTGGCGGGCTCTGCAAATAACTCATATATCTGGGCTGAGTTGTTAATTGATAGTCAGGTGATGGCTGTGTTGTTATCGAAGATAGGTATTTTAATAATGGCTATCATACTTTTCCGCTCCGTGATTCTTGGCTTGTTAACCGTTGTGCCGGTTACTGTCACGACGTTGGTGATTGCCGGAGGTATTGGATTAATGGGTATCCCTCTTGATGTTTCCACGGCGTTGGCTGCCGGCGTAGCGATTGGTGTTGGTGTCGATTATGCTGTGCATTACCTGTTTAAGTACCGGGTTGAGCGGAAAAACCTGTTAAAACACGATGCTGCTACTGTTGAATCAATGAGAAGTGTCGGCAAGACAGTTGTTTTTAATGCGGCAGTCGTCACGGCAGGTTTTATGGTGCTACTGGCCTCTCAATTTCCACCGCATGTTAAATTGGGCGCATTTGTTAGCTCGTATATGGTCGTTAGCTGTGTTGCCGCATTGGTGTTGTTACCGTTGTTGCTGACGCTGATTAATTCAGGGCGTCAAAGTAAGGCGGTCTAGCTTGACGAGTTTACATATCAAGGGGTCATTGTTAATCATCTTTATTGTGTATGCAATAACAGGTGGCCTGGTTGCAGCTGAAGTTCGTTGGAGTGTTTCACCTATTTTAGGGATACATAAGCCCGATCTTGGGTTAATTAACGACAAAGTGCTTGGTGCACGACTACCCATAACAGGTGAGCTTACCTTTCCAGGTGATGATAGTGCTCGCCAGGTTCGCTATAACGTCGATAATCCACTTGCTCGGATACAGGCTGGGACTGAAGCTGGACTTGAGTTTCAAATGGAGATAAATCCCAAGAATCATATTGTGATTGGCCTGAGTTCGTGGGAGGGTGGGAGCACATCGCTGGTTCAAACGACATTACCCTTTCAGGGAAGGCTGATTGATACTGTTTTTGAGCGTCGCGTAAATATCTCTTATTTACAATATTATCTTGGTTGGCGCCGGGATCTATTCGTGAAACACAAAAAATATAAAATTTATAGCCGGTTAATGTTAAATGAAGTTTTTGATATTGATTTTCGTGAAAGCTTTGTATTTGAATTCACGAACCCTGATGAAAGTGATACAACATTTAAGCGCATCACCAAGTTACAAACCCAGGCAACAGGACACATGATGCTTCAACCTGCGATAGGGGGTGAAATATTTATACGTGACTGGCTGTCTATGGGCTTTGATGTGGGGTATGCGATTGGGCTGAATAAATTTCAGCTGGGGAGTGCTCAAGTTAGTAATGATTTCCAGCCTCAGGATACGGTAAACGTGCGGTACCCGACAGCTGCTGCCAGCGATGGTAGTCAAAACCTGGGTTATTTAGCCGATGATGAGGGTACCTATGCAAAGATGGAACTGGATATGAATGGCTGGCGTACGTTATTTAAGATTAATATCTACTATTGATGGCGTCATGTATCTATTGATTCGCTCTCTATTGTTGCTCACTATTTTATCGACGCCAGTCACGGTGTATGCGACTGATGGTGAAAGCCAGCGAGAGAGCGAAGTGTTGCAGATGCTGGATGGGGTTCAACGCGAATTTGAGTCCGGGAATCTTTCTGCTGCGCTTGATTTGTTGGGCAGTATTTTATCAATAGATAAGAACAATGCAGAGGCTCATGCGAAAACTGGCGTGATCCTGGGGCGTATGGGGCGCTTTCATGAGGGTATTGAGCATCTAAAACAGGCTGTTACGCTGTCACCTCAAAATATTGAGTTCCGTAAATCTCTTGCCTATTCGTATGAGTTTAGAAGGGAATATGATGATGCTATCAGGAATTACAGGGTTATTAGCGAGTTGGCCGAGACAGGTTCAAAGGGTTATAAAGAAGCGCTCAAGAAAGTCTCTTTCCTGAGCGCTACCAAGCTGGCGCGCAGCGGCAACATTGATAAAGCGTTGCCTGTATTTGAGCGTTTAGCTCAGGAGTATCCGAATGATTTTTTGATACGCTATAGTGTTGGGCTTGGGTATTTATTTTTGAAAAAAATGGATGAGGCTCAACTTGAGTTTGAAAAAGTTATTGAGTTGGCTCCGGGCTATGTTAGTGCCTACCTTAACCTCGCTAATATCTATGAAATGCGCGGCGAGGTAGTCCTGGCAATTGAAAGCCTTGAAAAGGTCGTCGAGCTCAATGCAGAAAGTCCGCCGGGAAAGAGAGCCAGGGTGCGCTTAGGGATTATTGAGGCAAGCCTGATGGCATCTGGCGGTAATCATCGGGATGCTCTGAATATATTAAATGATGTGATTGATTTAAACCCTCAGAATACACCTGTGCTTATGTTAATGGCAAAATCACTCTGGTCTCTCGGGCGAGTTGAGTTAGCCGAAGAAAAATATCAGGCTGTACTGGCGCTGGTACCTGGGCATCTGGAGGCAAAAATTCAGCTTGCCGGGCTTTATGCAATGACAAAAAAAACGGGGCATGCGATTGATTTATTAGAAGGGCTTATTGTTGAGGGCGCGGGCACAAAATATGCCGTTGAAGCTGAAAAGGCATTGGCAAATATTAGTGGCAATACGCAAAAGGGCGACGCTGTGTTTGATGCGATGAATAAAGCGGAAAAATCAGAGATGATTGAAGCGTTTCTGCTAGATAGAATTAGCACTAATCCTAAAGATGTCGATTCACATTTCAGATTGGCGCAATTTTATATGCAAAAAAAGCGCAAAGAAGATGCGTATGAATCCATATTAAATGTTGTGGAGCATGGCCCTCTCAGCTTAAAAACGATGAGTATAAAGGCTGTTTTAGCCGATGACCTTCAAAAACATGTTGATGCTATCTCTGCATATGCAATGGCTACGATGCTTGAAACAGATCCTGTAAAAGCAGCTGCCCTGGGAATGGCGCTTCGCATGGTTGTCGCGAAATTTCTTTTTAGTGATGGCCAGCTGGGAGATTCGGAACGAGAGTTTAAAGGCATCATCGCGGATCAGCCCGATAATATCACGCCATATTTCTATCTCGGTTCTATCTACTCACGCGAGGAGTCTTTCCTGAAAGCAGTGGACTCCTATGAAAGTATCGTCAGGATCTCACCCGGGAATGTTGGCGCGCGCTTAAATTTGGCAGGAACGCTTGAGCGATTAAATCAGGAGGAAGATGCGATTAGTGAATACCGTAAAATTTTGCAGGAGAACCCCGGTGAGCAACTCGCAAATGATGTGAAAGCGAGGTTGTTTGCAACAGAGAAAAAGATTAAAGGGGTGACGGCCAGCATGGGGTACTCGCTCACGTACGATGACAGTGCTGTGGCAGATGATACGATTACAAGTGCGGGCGCTGAAATTCGTTCGGACATGTCGTTTAATCTTGCCTATCAGTACAAAATGCAGAATGGTCTGCGGCTGCGTTTTTCATCATCGCCAACATACTCGGCCTATCATGAGGGGCAATTCGATTTTCTGAATGTCAGTAATAGTCTGTCAGCAACGATGACGCCAGGGGGCTATACTATCGTTGGTGGGCTTACCAAACGTAGCTCGCAAGGGTTGTTGACAGAACGACGCAGTAGTTCGACAGATCTCATTTTTGCTGAAGTGATGACCCGGGTTAAATTTAGAAAGATTTATGATCTCTTTTCTGAAGAGGGGATTATGACCAGTTTTACCCTTTCGTTCTCGCAGACGAACTTTGATTCGCGCACAAATAGTACCTTCAGCTCAGAGTCCTATCGTTTAGGGTTTGATATTAATCAGCGTTTTGATGACCGTTCAACGATCACGTTGGGTTATAGCTATCGACTGAATGATAATGTGGAGCCTGCCGGCAGTGATTACGCTTATCAAAACCATGGGTTGAGGTTAAGCTTTAATCGCCAATTGCCAGGTGCTATTTCGGTTAATATGAGTTATGTATACTCACTGCAAAATTATGATAACCTGGATTCATTCACAGAGTTTAGGGCATATAGAAGGCAAAACTCCCATAACCTTTCTACTGGTCTGAACTACTGGTTAAGTCGGAAAGTCAGGTTTTATGCTAACTATACCTTTGTTAAAACCATCTCGAATCTGGGTATAAGGACAAGTATAACGCGAGCAGAATTTAATGCCGGTTTTCGTACCCAGAGTACCTCTCTGCTGGGTTCAGAAAGCAACTCTATAACAGTCGGTATCAATATCCTGTTATAGAGTTTTATTAGATCACTAATCCCTTAATGCATTAAACGCGGTGACTGCCCAGGCAAGTGACGCACCTGCAAATATTGTTAATACCAGTAATCCTTTTCCGAAGACCGCCATATCAGGCGTGTTACTAAGTACGGCACGAATCGCATCAACCGCATAGCTGATGGGGTTTACTGCCGAGATCAATTGAATCCAGTCCGGCATAAACTGCTCGGGTACCAGTGCTGATGAAAAGAAGATCAACGGTAGCGTCATCAGGTTACCGATCATCACCAGTGGTTCTTCGCGTTGTAATGCAATCGCAAAGCCGTTAGAGAGTGCGGCAAAGCCAACGCCCAGTAGAAAGACAATTAACATCGCCATCATCAGGTAGATTGGGTTCATGTTAAGTGATGCGCCGAGTATCCATGCTACCAGTAGCATGATGAATGCCTGTGCAATCACCTGTGCGGATGAATGTAAGACGCGGCTCAGTACAATGGCAATACGTGACACCGGTGAGACCAGCATCTTATCGACAGTGCCCGCCGTGATCTCACGTAACAGGCTTACGCCGGACCATGAAGAGCCAAACAGCACTGTCATGACCAAAATGCCCGGTACCATAAATGCCATGTAGTCTTCGTCACCGAGTTGTACAAAGTCTTTAAACAGCTGTCCAAAGATCAGTAGCCAGATCAGTGGCTGGATCAGTGTGAACAGGGTCCACATTGGCATGCGCATGGTGATGCGCATGTATTTGTTAAACAGGTGCCATGTATCTGTGAGCATGGATTATTTCTCTCCGCCGTCTTTGTTTTTGTGCCATTCATTATTTCGCCAATCACCTTGCTGTGATTGATCCCACTGCGGTGAGTCTTGCTCACCCGCGGTGTTATTACCCTCTTTTTTATCAGGCCACTGCTGCTGTCCTGATGGCCATGCGTCTTGCTGCGACTGTGCCTCTTCTCTTTTTTGCGCGCCGAGGCTTTGGGCATTGCCATTGTTTTTTGCCCAGTCACTATTTTTCCATGACTGATCTTCGCCATCTTCTGCCTGGTCGTTGTCGTTAGCGCCCCACTGGCTTTTCCATTTGCCTGTGTTGCCGCCTTTTCCGGCCCACTGTTTCCACCACTCATCCGCTTCATCCTCTTTGGTATCTGAAATACTGGAGCCGGTGTATTTGAGAAAGACATCATCCAGTGTCGGGCGTGACAGCGATAGATTAGTGATCTGTGCTTCATTGTCTGATGCGACTGCCATTAATGCAGCCACGTTGGCACCGCCATCTTCTACGTACAGATGCAGTCTGTTATCTTCCCAGGTTGAACCTTTGATATAAGGTTGTTGCTGTGCGAAGTGAAAAAATGCCTGTTCATTTTTACCGACATCATCAAAGGTCACGGTGATCGAATCGCCATGGATGCTGTTTTTTAATGCATCGGGTGTATCGACTACCTGCACCTTGCCGTTGTTGATGATCGCCACCTGGTGAGAGAGGTTATCCGCCTCTTCCAGGTAGTGAGTGGTTAGCAGTATGGTCAGGCCAAATTCTTTATTCAGTTTGTCGATATGCTTCCACAGAATCTTGCGGTTCTTGATGTCGAGCCCCAGGGTGGGTTCATCGAGGAATAAAATGTTAGGACGATGGATTAGCGCACAGGCGATGTCGAGTTTTCTACGCATGCCGCCGGAATAGGTGCTGACCAGATTGTCGATGCTGTTTTCGAGCTCAAAATAGCTGGCAAGCTCTGCAATGCGGTCATTGATGTCTGATTTTTTCATCCGGTAGAGGTGGCCCTGTAGCACCATATTTTCACGCCCGGTGAGGAAGTAGTCGATACCGGTCTGCTGTGCTACCACGCCGATTGCCTGGCGCACCTCAAGCGAGTGGGTGTCGACATCGAAGCCGGAAACCACTACATTGCCTTCATCGAAGCCGCACAGGGTTGAGGCGGCGCGGATGGTCGTGCTTTTACCCGCACCATTTGGGCCGAGCAGCGCCATGATCTCACCCTCTTTAATCTCAAGGTCAAGGGCATCAACAGCGCGGTTATCGGGGGGATAGATCTTGGTCAGACCTTTTATCTGGATCGCAAGGTTTGTCATTATTATCTATTTAGCCATTTAGTCAGTGAATTTATGCAGAACGCGTAGTATATCTCTCTTTCCGGCAAATCATAAGGCGGTTGAAGGGGCGCTTGGTTATAATGGTGACTTATGTTGATGGTGGATGAAAGAGTGGTGGTTTAATGCGTGTGCTTGGGATTGAGACCTCCTGTGATGAGACCGGTGTGGCGATCTATGACGCCGGGCAAGGGTTGCTGTCCGATGTGCTCTATAGTCAGGTGGCGATGCATTCACAATATGGCGGGGTGGTACCGGAACTGGCCTCGCGTGACCATGTGCGCAAGCTATTACCGCTGATTCGGGAGGCGATGCAGCAGGCCGATACTTCGCGTGAACAGATAGATGGCATCGCCTATACCGCCGGCCCCGGGCTGGTCGGTGCGCTGCTGGTCGGCGCCGCAGTGGGGCGTAGCCTCGCGTGGGGGTGGCAGATACCCGCTGTTGGCGTGCATCATCTCGAGGGGCACCTTTTAGCCCCGATGCTGGAAAAGAATCCGCCGTCGTTCCCATTTATCGCGCTGCTGGTCTCTGGTGGACACACCCTGTTGATTACGGTGGAAGGTGTTGGGCAATACAAGATCATCGGTGAGTCACTCGATGATGCGGTTGGTGAGGCGTTTGATAAGACCGCCAAACTGCTTGATCTTGGTTATCCCGGTGGGCCTGTACTGGAACAGATCGCCAAAAAAGGGGATCCAGCCCGTTTTAAATTTCCACGCCCGATGACCGGTCGTCCCGGGTTGGACTTTAGCTTCAGTGGCCTAAAGACCTTTGCCATGAACACGCTGCATGCCAATGAGGTGAGTCAGCAGACTAGGGCAGATATCGCACTCGCCTTTCAGACCGCCGCAGTTGAAACACTGGCGATCAAATGCCAGCGTGCGATCCGCGAGACCAGTATCAAGCAGCTGGTGGTGGCGGGAGGCGTTAGTGCCAATGGTGCATTGCGTGAACGCTTTAATGTATTGGCAGAGAAGGAGCGTGCCAGGGTCGCCTATCCGCGCCTGAAGTTCTGTACAGATAACGGCGCGATGATCGCCTATGCGGGCTGTCTGAGATTACAGGCGGGTGAGCTAGCGCCAGCGGGGTTTGAGGCGCGTGCGCGCTGGCCAATTGATACGCTGACGGCGTTGTAGATATCGTTAAGGAGCGTGCACGGAATAACTTGCTGCTTTGGCGCTCTGATTGAGCAAAAGCGGAGGAATAGTCGTTCTATTTCGAGTTTTTGTGATTGAAGAACGGGTAAAGACGGGCTGAAGCAGAGATGCGAAAACGGTAAGTTATTCCGTGCACGTTCCTAAGTCTCTTCTGATCCCGTTGTATCCTGTGTTTTCTTTTTTTGTCCGATCTTGCTCTCTTTACCCTGTAGCAGGTTCTGAATGTTGGAGTGGTGACGATAGATCAACAGAATGCTCATACCGGTCATCATAATCAGCAGCTCGATATCGGAGCGATAGAACCACACGATCAGCGGTGCTGCAACCGCGGCGCACAGCGCAGAGAGTGATGAATAGCGTAGTGTCAATGCGACCAGCAGCCACACGCCGAGTGCTGTCAATCCCGCCAGCCATGAGACTGAAAGGATCACGCCGAGTGCTGTTGCGACCCCTTTGCCGCCTTTAAAACCGAAAAAAACCGGGTAGAGATGTCCAAGGAATGCGGCCGCGCCGGTGAGCGCAATCACGAGTGGCGGTGCACCCATCAGGCTAACAACCAGCACCGGCAGCAACCCTTTTATCAGATCGCCCAGCAGCACAATTAGCGCGATTTTTTTGCCGCCGAAGCGCAGCACGTTGGTGGCACCGGGATTTCCAGAACCTTGCCTGCGTGGATCAGGCAGGCCGGTGAGTTTGCAGGTGATGATCGCGGTGGAGAGCGAACCGATCAGGTAGGCGATGATGATGGCAATTATGGCTGTAATCATTGTGGCACTGGTTTATATACTGCTAAACTTAATTTATTGCTGGAAGAATCAGTATGATACCACCTCAAATTGACTTAATTCACCTATAAATACTGGCCTTTTTTATGGATATAATTTATCTACGTGACCTCAGGATCGAAACTATCATCGGTATCTTTGACTGGGAGCGTGAAATTAAACAGACCATCAGTTTTGACCTCGATATGGCGGCGGATATCCGCAAGGCGGCGGCCAGTGATGCGATTGAAGATACACTTGATTATAAGACGCTTTCCAAGCGTATTATCGCCTTCGTGGAAGCGAGTAGTTTTCAATTGGTCGAGACGTTGGCAGAGCAGGTTGCGGCGATTATCCTTGATGAGTTCAATGTGAGTTGGGTGCGTGTCAGGCTGGACAAGGTTGGTGCAATCCGCGGTGCCAGTGGTGTCGGTGTGATCATCGAGCGTGGGGAAAAGGGTTAAGATGCCCCCTGCCAGTTTTAAACACCTGGTTCATGTGGGCGTTGGTAGTAATGTTGAACGAGAACATAATATTCGCTCTGGCGTGAATGCACTGCGTGAGCGCTTTAAAAATGTGGTGATGTCGACCGCCTATGAAAGTGCGGCGGTCGGTTTTGATGGGGATCCCTTTTATAATCTCGTGGCCCGTTTTGAAACAGCGCTGGATATTGAAGCGCTGGGTGTGACGCTGCGCCAGATTGAAGACAGCCACCATCGTGATCGAACCCTGCCGAGTTTTGGCCCGCGTACACTCGATATCGATCTGTTGTTATTTGATGATGTGGTATTGCAGCAGGGCAAGCTACAACTGCCGCGTGATGAGATTGAGAAGAATGCCTTTGTATTACGCCCACTGGCGGAGCTATCCGGCGAGCTAATGCACCCGCTGAGAGGTGAAAGCCTGCGTGTGATGTGGCAGCAGTTTGATCAGACGCAGCAGCCATTAACCGCCGTTGAGTTTGAGTGGTAACGCGCTTAGGAACGTGCACGGAATAACTTACCGTTTTCGCATCTCTGCTTCAGCCCGTCTTTGCCCGTTCTTCAATCGCAAAAACTCGAAATAGAACGACTATTCCTCCGCTTTTGCTCAATCAGAATGAACAAATACAAACTAAATCAGAGCGCCAAAACAGCACGTTATTCCGTGCACGTTCCTAATCGCTGAGCGAACGCCCACCATCTACCGCGATGGTCTGTCCACTGACATAACCGGCATCACGAATTAAAAACAGCGCCGCACGCGCAATATCTTCTGGTGAGCCCTGCCGCTTGAGTGTGGTACGTGAAAGGATGCGCTTTTTGGTGACATCATCAATGCCATTCTCTGGCCACATGATCGCGCCGGGGGCGATTGCATTTACCCGCACCTCTGGCCCCAGTTCACGTGCCAGCGCCTTCGATAGCATCACTAACCCAGCCTTGGCGGTACAGTAGACCGGGTGTTCCTTGAGTGGGCGTTCACCATGGATATCCACGATGTTGATGATGCAGCCGTGCTGTTGCCTGAGGTGGCGTGCCGCAGCCTGTGAGAGAAAAAAGGGTGCCTTCAGGTTGGTGCCGATCAGGTTATCCCACTGCGCCTCATTGACTGTGCCGACCGGTGTGGGGTAGAAGGTCGATGCGTTGTTGATCACCACATCGAGTCGTTTCCATCGGGCGGTTGCTTCCTTAACCACAGCAGCTAGTTTTGTGGTCTGTAGTAGATCCGCCTGAATCAAAACCACCGAATCTTCACGCACTTCATTGAGCTCACTTTGCAGCGCACGGGCCTCTTTATGAGAGGTGTGGTAGTGCAGTGCCAGGTTCATCCCTTCGCTATGTAGTGTGCGCGCCATGGCCGCACCAACACGTCGTGCAGCGCCTGTGATCAGCGCCACTTTATCGGAAAGATTGTCTCGATTATCGCTCACTGCATCCCCTGTTTGTAACTCTGTTAAACTGCGTTATCGGCCTTGATCGATCAAGGCGACGACTATTGATGAGTATAAAGCAAAGTGAATCAAAACAGGCCAAATTCTAAACCCGGATCTAAACCCCAGCCCAGACAGGGAGCGCTTCAGTCAGGTGAGCTGGATGAGCAGACCATCGCCCACAGTACGCAGCTGGCCGAATTGATTGTCGACGAAATCGAGCAGCAAGGCGGTAAAATTCCCTTTATTCGATACATGGAGCTGATACTGCATGCGCCTGGCTTGGGTTACTACAGCGCGGGTGCGCATAAGATTGGTGCGGCTGGTGATTTCACCACCGCACCGGAGATTTCGCCGCTTTTTTCACAATGTATCGCACGACAGTGCCAGCAGGTGCTGTGTGATATCGCTGGTGGTGATGTGCTTGAGGTGGGGGCAGGATCGGGGGTGATGGCTTGTGAGGTGCTGCGTGAACTGGAGAAACTGGATTGTCTGCCTGAGCGTTATCTTATTCTCGACCTTAGCGCGGATCTGCGAGCGCGTCAGCGCACACATCTACAGCAGGCGCTACCGCATTTGATGGATCGTGTTGCATGGCTTGATGCGCTGCCGCAAGCGGGTTTTAAAGGGGTGGTGCTGGCTAATGAGCTGCTTGATGCGATGCCGGTACATCTGCTGCGTTTTGATCCCGAGCACCCTGTTGAGCGTTATGTGGGGTGGGATGGTGAGCGCCTTACGTGGTGCGATGGCCCATTGAGTGAGCCGCGCCTGGCAGCGAGCGTTGCCCATATTATGGATGAATGCGGGGTTGATGAGTTTGATAATGAGTATGTCTCTGAAATTAGCCTTGCTGCGGCTGATTGGGTGCGCAGTGTCGCTGCCATTCTTGAGCAAGGTTTAGTGCTATTAATCGATTACGGCTTCCCGCGCCGGGAGTACTATATTCCGGAACGTAAAGCGGGTACGGTGATGTGCCACTATCGGCACCAGGCGCACAGTGACCCACTGATTCTGCCGGGACTACAGGATGTCACCGCGCATGTTGATTTTACCGCGCTTGCCGAGAGTGCTGTCGGGGCGGGCATGGCTGTCGCCGGTTACACCTCGCAGGCACACTTTCTATTGGGTGCAGGTTTGATGGATGTGCTGGCTGGGAATGCAGAAACATCGACGCATAAGCAGCAGGTAATGCAGGCGCAAGCAGTGAAGACCCTTACCATGCCGCAGGAGATGGGCGAGCTGTTTAAGGTGATCGCGCTAACGAAAGAGCTTGAGCCGGGGTTGATTGGTTTTTCGCTGCTCGATGCCCGTGGGCGATTGTAGCGGTAATTTGTAGTCGATTATTGTCATCGCTGGTCGATATATACCCGTAGCGCTTGAGATTCAGGTTTGATTGCACGCCCTCTTCACTCCATGGCTGCGTTGAAATGCCTCGCAATAGTTCGGCTATTAAGCGTCATTTCGCCTTGCCATGAAATGCATATGGCACACACTAAAAGCCTGAATCTCAAGCGCTACGGATATATTGGAACGGCGGCCAGTTGAAGCCTTCAAATAAGTAGTCGGATTAGAATAGGAGCTAGCCCCCGGTTGGATTAAAGCAAATTTGTATTTCTCAATATGTATCATGAAGCGCTGAATCAAGGGTTAGTCAATTACGATGAAAAAAACTGCTAATGCAAAGATAATGATAGTGGATGATTCTGCATCGATACGCTCTGTATTGCGTAGTCTCTTTATCAATGAAGGTTTTGAGGTGGTTGGTGAATATGGCAACGGGCGCAATCTATTAAATGAAGTTGAAAGCCTTAGTCCAGATATTATCTGTCTGGATTATAACCTGCCCGATGTCAGTGGGCTTGAGCTACTCAAAAGCATTCACGCTGAGCACCCGGCCGTGGCGGTTATCATGGTAACGGGTGATCAGTCGCTTCAACTGGAAAAGGAGGCGGCAGAGTCGGGTGCTTCGGGTTTTTTTCATAAACCCTTTACCCAGAAAGCGATCATCAATGATCTAAAGCAGATTGTGCTAGCGCAGCGGGCGTTGGTCGCTGCACATCAAAACCAGGCGGAAGAGAGTGACATACCCGCATGCGCCACGGTGGTGATTGCCGACGATAGTTCCGCGATGCGGATGTTACTTGCTGCGATTTTGACGGATGCCAATATTAAAGTGGTTGCTGAAGCGTGCGATGGCAATCAGGCGGTTGAATTTGCCACCATACATGAACCTGATTTTATTTGTCTCGATATAGAAATGCCGGTAAAGAACGGCTTAGAAGCGCTAAAAGAAATTAAGGAGCAGCAACCCGATGTCAGGGTGTTGATGGTCACCTCGAGTGCAGACCGTGATTGTGTGATTCAGGCAACCCAGATGGGTGCAAAAGGCTATATTATTAAGCCGTATCAACCGACTCGTGTTATCGATGCGGTCACAGAATTAATGGGGTGGGGAAAAGAGGCTGTGGAGCCGAATGGCATGCAGTAACCACCGAAACAATAGGTTAATTAACCTCGCTCGCAATCGTGATTTTTTTCAGCCGTTTTCGGGCTGGCACTGGATATGAGGGCTTAAATCTGGCGAGATAAAAATAATCCCACTCCTTTGTTGTAAATGATAATCATTCGTATTAATATATTTTTTCATTGGAGGCGGGTAGTCAGGACGCACAGCAGCGCTAAAGCGGTTTTATCGCATGCGTTGTGATGATGGCCAGCTTTCACCGGCTCAAATTGACGATATGGAGGTGTGATGTGAGTTACCAGATCGATGCGTCCCTACAACAGGGAGTCCCCACATTAAGGTTATTGGATGCGAACAGTGGTCAAGAGTGCCTGTTCTGGCAGATGCCCGTGAGGCGTAATGAAGCAGAATTGCGAGATGCGTGGCGTGCGCTGTTCCGGCACCTGGTGCTACTTTCGTGTATCAACGATGTGATTAGTGGCGGCAATTCACGCCAACAGACAATTAGCATAAAGCGGCATGAAACAGGCCTGAAGGCGAATGTAGTCGCGGTCGACTCTCCACGTGAAAAAACAGGCCACACAAGGCAGAGTAATGTGGTTTTTTTGCCACTAAGACGAACCGGTGCCGGGCGATGAGCCTGCTAAGTTATTCCGTGTACGTCCCTTACCGTGTGCTTACATCGCGGATGGAAGAGCAGGTAGAAGGCGCTGATCAGATACGGGGGCATATTCAACTAATGTTTCTGTTGAGTTAGTCTGTTCTTTCACAAGATGTTGGTAACGTCGACACCCTTGATCATTTTTTTATCATGTTGTGCAGTATAGTATAGTTAGCAAGCATACAATCCGGTTGACGATACAGGCAAAACTAATTGGGGAAGCGCGAATGGTTGTAATGAATGGACAATTTTCAAGGCTGTTTGGGGCGGCGCTATTGCTGTTTAGTGTGGGTAGTAGTGTGGCAGCACCTGATGCAGCGGGAATAATGGAAAAGATCTACCAGGCCCCGCGTGTTGAGGATCAGATTTCGACGTTGAATTTCAGCTTTCATAAACCAGGGGCACAGACACGCCGTGCTGGTTACACCATGGTATGGAAGGATGTGAAGGGTAAAGGGGAGTACGATAATAAGGCGATCTTTTTTACTGAGTTTCCAATCGCAAGAAAAGGGATCGCATATCTCGGTTGGTTGCATCCTATTGGTAGCGACAAAAAAAATGAAGAGTGGATTTATCTACCCGAGTTGGGTATGACGCGTCGTATTGTGCCTCGTGATAATAACGAAGGTAATGAAGAGGATGAGTTTGGCGCTTCTTTGTTAACACATGAGCATCTTGAGCCGCGGCCACCTCATCTGGACGATCATCAGCTACTTGAAGAGAAAATGTTGAATGAACGTGCGCACTATTTAATCGAAAGTAAGCCTGCTCATCATGGACACGGCGGGCATGGTGGGCACCATAATCATGGCGGTGGCGATGCGCCAGCTAAAAGAATCAGTTGGATAGACAAGGCAGATATGCAAATTAACCGTATTCAGTTTTTTGATGGGCATGACAAAGTGCAACTGGATATGAAAATTGAATGGCATGAACAAGGTGGTGTCTGGCTATGGTCCCGGGTTGAAGCAGTGGTTCCTGACACGAAGGCGATGACGGTGCTGGAAATCACGGATACAAAAATTAACACCGGACTAAATGAGCGCATGTTCCATAAACGAAGCCTGGATAAAGGGTCGTCGCGTTTTAGATAGGATTGAGACGATGAAGGGTACAGTAAGCATGCAACACTACTTGCTGCTTTAAGGCCGCAGGGGGCTGCGAGCGACAGTTCGGGTAATTGCCGGATGATGGTGATGAAAGCTTAGGAACGTGCACGGAATAACTTACCGTTTTCGCATCTCTGCTTCAGCCCGTCTTTGCCCGTTCTTCAATCGCAAAAACTCGAAATAAAACGACTATTCCTCCGTTTTTGCCCAATCAGAACGAACAAATACAAACTAAATCAGAGCGCCAAAACAGCAAGTTATTCCGTGCACGTTCCTAATTGGCTAATCCTGAGTGTCAGGTTATTTCGCTGGGGAAAAATATGTTGCGGATTATCGATAGTGGCAATGAAATAAACAGAGCGGCTAGAGCGTGTTAAAGGCTACTATTGGCCTTTAACACGCTTCATTATTTCAAACATCATGCAGCGGACATCAGGGCAGATTCAAGTTCCTGAAAAGTACGTGCGCGATTGGATGGTTCAATGCTAATCCCGAGCTGTTGGCTGATGCGAGTGGTTGAAAGCAGGCCTCTGACAACGGCATTATCATCAATCTCCTCAATGACGAGTGCATGTTGACGATTAAACATCTTCATTGTTTCAATGAGTTGGCCGACAGAGGCATTGCAGAGGTCATTAAATGAAATGGCTTCGATTTCAGAGCGTTTGGTCATGACATCGTTAACCGTGATCTCATTGAAGCTACCACCATATTTCTGGACGTGCTTGATCGGGCGCTCGCCTAAAATATCACTTGCGGTGATCAGACCCAGAATGGCGTCATCATTTTTAGTGACAAACAATAGACGTACACCGTAGGCAATCATTCTGTCATTTGCCTCGGGCAAGGGTAGTGTGGGTAGTTCGGTGATGGGCACTGTTTGTTCGAAGTCTGTCATCACCAGTCTGGCGGGGTCAGCGGGCGTCACCTGAATCTCTTTTTGCCGGGTAGGGCGTCGTAGTGTGGTGCCGGGGGCAAAACTTTTATAGGGAAGTGCGGAATAGTTGCTATGCATGGTTTGATCCTCCATGGAAAACCAGTATTATGCCAAAGTGACATATTCAGTATTGTGCATTAGTATGGTGATTAAGGAAACCACTTTCTTTAATGTGATATTTTGTTGATGGGTCAATTGCCTGGAGCCTGCCGGACTTGGGATGAAGCTACTGCGGGAAATCCATTTCGGTTCATTTTCTCGACCCTTTTCGTTGAACATGCCCAATATTCGCCTCAAACGATCAAAAAATGGACTTTACTATGCCCTCCGGGGTCAAAATGACCTTCCCTCGCGACGACTCTCTAAGTCCGACAGGCTCTTGGATTAGGTTGTTCGCCCGTCTAGCTGGGTTGCTGAATGGCTAGCTGACGCTCTTTCCTGCGGCCTGCAGGTCAGCGTGATAAGACGAGCGAACCATGGGGCCACTGGCGACGTTGCCAAATTGAAGTTCTTTGGCCTCCAGGGCAAGTTCTTCAAACTCTTCTGGTGTGACATAGCGCGCTACTGGCAGGTGGAATTTACTGGGCTGTAAATATTGGCCGAGGGTGAGCATGTCGCAGCCATGGGCGCGCAGGTCATACATCACCTGGTGAATCTCTTCGATGGTTTCACCGAGGCCGAGCATCAGGCCTGATTTAGTCAATACACCGGGGTGTTGTGCTTTGAATTTCTGCAGCAGATCCAATGACCAGATGTAATCGGCCCCCGGGCGTGCCTGTTTGTAGAGACGTGGCACGGTCTCCAGATTGTGATTAAAGATATCGGGTGGCGCCTGCGCCATGATCTCTAATGCACGATCCATGCGGCCGCGGAAGTCGGGTACCAGTACTTCGATACGGGTGTTTGGTGAATGTTCACGGACGGCTTTAATACAGGCAACAAAGTGTGCGGCACCACCGTCACGCAGGTCATCACGATCAACTGAGGTGATAACCACATAAGATAGACCCATCGCCTTGATGGTTTTAGCCAGGTTAAGCGGCTCGTCTTCATCGAGCGGCTTTGGTTTGCCGTGGGCAACATCGCAAAAGGGGCAGCGTCGGGTGCAGATGTCGCCCATGATCATAAAGGTGGCGGTGCCGTGGCTAAAACATTCACCAAGATTAGGGCAGGCGGCCTCTTCGCAAACAGTGTGCAGCTTGTTCTCTTTGAGGATCGCCTTTAGCTCGCTGACGCGTGGTGTGCTGCCGGCTGTGGCACGAATCCATTTGGGTTTACGCAAAGGATTGACGGTCGGTTCCACTTTGATCGGAATGCGGGAAACTTTGGATTTACCCTTGAGCGGGTTGCGTTTTGAGGGGGCGTTTTTCTGGTCGCTCATAATAACGGCTGTGTCTCAGTAGTACGGTGTTGCTTTGATTGCCGCCTCTATTCAGCGAGCAAATCAGGCAATGTTTGAAAGGCCTCGATTGTATCGTATTCAAGCAGGTGTGTCAGATGGGCGAGTAGATCCCGTTCTGCCTGTGCGGGATCCGTTAGATTTGATAGCTGATTTGTTTGTGTGACGGCTAATCCCGGGTAGCCACAAGGGTCAATTTGTGAGAATGGCGTCAGGTTCATTGCGACATTCAGACTGAGTCCGTGGAAGGTACACCCTTTACGCACTCTCATGCCAAGCGCGGCAATTTTGTCGCCATTCACATAGACACCGGGAGCGCCCTCTTTTGTGGCCGCGTCAATTTGATAGGCAGCGAGCATCTCGATGATGGCTGTTTCGAGCAGCGAGACGAGATGGCGAATGCCCCAGCTGCGACGTTTTAGGTCGATCAGTAGATAGAGCACCACCTGGCCGGGGCCGTGATAGGTAATCTGACCGCCGCGATCAACATGCACCACCGGTATATCGCCTACGTTGTGGATATGCTCGCGTCGACCCGCTCGTCCGAGAGTGAAGACAGGTGGGTGCTCAACACACCAGATCTCATCACTGGTTGCTGCGTCGCGTTGTTCGGTAAATGCCTGCATCGCATGCCAGCAGGGCTCATATTCCTGGAGACCAAGTTGACGTATTGTCAGGGTGGGCATGTCGCGTCTTGTTACAGCGTCATGGTGATATGTTCGCAGGCCTTAAAGTCATGGTAGATCGCTTCAATCTGAGCCTGGCTGGTGGCGGTAAAGGTGACGGTGATGGAGCAGTAGTTCCCTTTGCTGCTGGGGCGAGAGCGCACCGCGCCTTCGCTGAGTCCTGGTGCATGTTTGAGTACGATGCTAAAGACAATTGCATCGAGGTCATCACGCTGTTTGCCAATTGCCTTGATCGGGAACTCACAGGGGAATTCTAATAAAGGGGGGTGTTTATCATCACTCATCACATGTTCCGCAGTTGCTGTTTATAGGCTTGATAGTGCTGGCTCATCTGTTGCCAGAGTTTACCTGGTTTTCCATTGCCCACGGCTACGCCATTTAGTGTGGTAACCGGTAGTATCTCTTTCGTTGAGCTGGTGAGCCAAATCTCATCTACATTGGTGAGTTGCGATGGCGTAATGAACGTTTCACAGGTTGGAATATTATGTTGTTGTGCGAGTTCAAGGATCAGGTCGCGGGTAATGCCGGGTAGCAGTAGCGGGCCTTTTGGCGGTGTGATCAATACGTCGTCGATGTATGCAAACAGATTGCTTGCAGCCCCCTCGGTGACTTCACCATCGCGAATCAAGATCGCTTCGACCGCATCCTCATCATAGGCATGCTGGCGTAGCAGGATATTACCGAGCAGTGAGGTGCTTTTGATGTGGCAGTTTTTCCAGCGGATATCTTCATGGGTGATGGCCGCGACACCCTGTTCAGCAATCGATGCTGGAAGTGGCTTTAACGCGGTACTCATGATGAAGAGCGTTGGTTCAATATCGCTATCGGGGAAGCCGTGGTCTCTTTCAGCAACACCGCGCGTTATCTGCAGGTAGATCGATTGTTCATCGCCATGAATCGGCTGATTACGAGCGATTACCTCATTTAATACGCGCTTCCACTCCTTGTTGCTCAGTGGCTGTTTTATTCTTACCGCAGCAAGGTTATCGTCGAGGCGCTGTAGATGTTCATCAAGGCGAAAGAGTTTGCCACCATAGGCGGGAATGACTTCGTAGATGCCATCGCCAAAGATGAAGCCGCGATCCAGCGGCGAGATACGCGCGTCACTTACTGGCAGAAAAGTACCATTCAGATAGCTAATCGATGACATCTGTGCTTATTCAAAAAACAGTGAGATTTCATCGGAGAGGCGCTGGAGCATGCTGCCCTCTTCAATCGCCTGCAATGCCATCAGCGGGCGTTCAACAACGCCACTGCCTTCGAGTGAGATGTCAACGCTGCCATGTGAGCTACCTTTTGTGACCGGGGCGATGATCTGAGTGTCGATCTTCATTGATGCATCGAGCTTGTCATAACGGCCGCGTGGGATGGTGATGTAGAGGTCTTCGGCAAGTCCTAGTGGTAGCTGCTTGATTGCCCCTTTCCAGATGCGTGAGGTGGTGAGCTGGCTATTCGCGCGATAGAGCAGGCGAGTTTCAAAGAAACGGAAGCCGTAGTTGAGTAGTTTCTGGCTCTCTTTGGCACGCGCCTCTTTGCTTTTAGTGTCGAGTACAATCGAGATCAGGCGCATCTCATCACGTAGTGCCGATGAAATCAGGCAGTAACCCGCAGAGTCGGTGTGACCTGTTTTAACGCCGTCGACGTATTTGTCACGCCATAGCAGTGCGTTGCGATTGTGTTGACGGATATCGTTATAGGTGAACTCTTTGATGGAGTACCATTTGTAATATTCAGGGAACTCAGTGATCAGCGCCCTGGTGAGCAGCGCAAGGTCGTGTACGGTGGTGTAGTGGTCGGAATCTGGCATGCCGGTGCTGTTAACGAAGTTGGTGCTGTGCATGCCGAGTTTATCGGCGTGATGATTCATCAGTGATGCAAAGGCCTCTTCGCTACCGGCGACATGTTCGGCGAGTGCCACGCTGGCATCATTACCCGACTGGATAATCATCCCCTTTAACAGGTCTTCAACGGATACTCTTTTGTTGACTTCAATAAACATGCGCGAGCCCTTCATGCGCCACGCCCGTTCACTGACCAGTACATCGGTGGAGAGTTTCAGGTTACCGGCGTGCAGTTCGCTAAAGATGATATGGGCGGTCATCAACTTGGTGAGGCTGGCAGGTTCCATCTGCTCGTGGCTGTTTTTCTCGGCGATGATCTGGCCGCTGTTGAAGTCCTGCAGTAGATAACCACGCGCGGCGATTTCGGGTACGTTGGGGGTTGGCATGGCGGCAGTCGCGATGCTGAGCGGTATTAACGCTGCCAATAACCCCATCACGACACCCAGACGGTGGGGAATCATAAACAAGACGCGCTGACAGCTGGTCAGTAGCATGGCAACGACTGTCATCGCGTTTTTGAGGGGTGGGTTGATAGTGTGGCTCACGAAGTAGGCTCTCCAAAGTCTGACTTTAAAATTGCAGTAACTATTCAGCTCACTCCTGAAATCTGCCATTTCTGCGTTGAAAAATGATCATTTACCCCTGTAAACTCATATTTTTCGCCTTGAACTGACAAATTTCAGAAGCAACCTGAACAGTTACAAATTGCAGCCTATAGTCTAACAAATTCTGAGCGTGCTGCGCTTGTTCGTCTCCTGCTGAAAAAAGTCTTTTTTTGTAGAGCGGCTATTCGTCGTTGGCTGTGTCAGTCGATGATGACGTGCGGGTTTTCTATGCCGAGTTGTGCGAGGCGTTTGATCACCTGGTCTGCTTCAGGGACATTGTTGATCGGGCCGATGCGTACCCGAAAGATGGCGCTACTGGCTTTAGTGCCTTGCGTCACATTGATTTTTGAAACGGGCAGCGTTTCGATATCGCGAATGCGGATTTTCAGGTTTTCTGCATTAAAGCGCTCACCAAAGGCCCCTACTTGCAGGTAGATGTCGACCGCCTGGCCAGGGGCGATGCGTTTTAGTTTGTCGGCTTGCGGAGCAGTCCTGTTATGGGTCGTGATGACGGGTGCCTGAGTTGCCATGGTGAGTGGTATCGGTGTATTGAGCGGTACGGGTGGAGCAATGTGCTTTGTCGCGACTGGTTTGGGTACTGGCGGGGCAGTTTGTGCGGGCTGGTTCCGATTGATCTCGTTTTGGTCGATCGCGGCTGGATCGATCGCGCGCACCTCAACCAGGCCTGTGCCGGCCTTGGTGATGTCCAGTTTAATCGCAGCGGCATAAGAGAGGTCGATGATGCGATTTTTCTTGAAGGGGCCACGATCATTGATTTTTACGATGATTTTCCGTCCATTCTCCAGATTAGTGACTTCGGCATAAGTGGGTAATGGCAGGCTTTTGTGCGCTGCAGTCATCGCCAGCATATCGTATGGTTCGCCGCTGGAGGTGCGTCTGCCGTGGAATTTAGTGCCGTACCACGAAGCAACGCCACGTTCGATGTGGTTGCGGCTGCTTTTTTTCACGTAATAGCGTTGCCCAAAGACGACATAGGATGCTGGATTACCATAGCGGCTATGTGGTTCTACACGTGGAATGGCATTGGCGACATTGGATACATCGACAGGATGAGCCGGTGCGCTATCCTGTTGAGAAAAGAAACTGGCACCATTAGGCAGGGTGCCGCAGCCACTGATCAGCAGTGGTAGGGCTATCAGGGCAATTTGAAAATGTTTAATAAACGTCATAATCAGTCAATAGAATAATGCGCTGGAATCTAATTTAATTTTGCGATGGTAGCGTTATGCTGCTCGCGTAGTGCGCTGGCAATTTGAAAGATGGCCATTGAATAGCGTGCGCTGTGATTGTAGCGTGAAATTGTATAGAAGTTTCGGTAGGTGACCCAGTATTCGTTCTCTGGCTGGTTCTTTAGCCGGATCAATGCTGCTTTGGTTGACTCGGGAATTTTGTTCGACTGCGGGTCGTTTAGTGTGACCCCCTGGCTGGTGATCTGGGCGAGTGTCTTTTTTGGTTTGAGGCTTTTTTTGATCAGCTTTTTATAATCACTGCCCTTAACGCTCGCTCTGCTGGCGACTGGTGCGCCGTGTTGCCAGCCGTGGCGACGGAAATAGTTGGCGACACTGCCGATTGCATCATCGGTGTTTTCCCACAGGTCACGCTTGCCATCACCGCTGAAATCGACTGCATATTCGCGATAGCTGCTGGAGATGAACTGAGGCTTGCCCATTGCGCCGGCATAAGAACCTTTCACGCTGCGTGGGTCAATCGCCTCTTCGCGTGTCATCAATAGGTAATGTTCCAATTCTGAACGGAAGAATTTACTGCGTTTGGGATAATCAAAGCCGAGGGTTGTCAAGGAGTCGAGCAGGCGGTAGTTGCCTTTGTGTACGCCGTAAAAGGATTCGACCCCGATGATGGCGGTGATATATTCGGGTGGCACCCCATATTTTTTTTCAGCGCGTTGTAGTGCTTCACTATTCTCCTGCCAAAATTGCAGGCCACGTTTAATTCGCTTCTCGGTGACAAATATGGGGCGGTATTTAAACCAGGGTTTACCCTCGTAGGGGCGGGTGATCGCGTTGATCACTGCGTCACTATGTTCTGCTTCACCAAGTAGCTGGGTGAGTGGCTCGCGCTCAAATTGATGTTGGCTAACCATCTTGTCGATGAACTGCTGAACATCGGCGCGCTGGGTGAAATTGCTATCGGCAGCGATGGCGCTACCGGTGGTGAGTAGCAGGGTGAGTAGTGAGGTGAGCGTAAAAATTTTTCGGGGAAGTAAGGTGGTCATCTTAAAACGCTCGCTATGATTGACTCGCTAATTTGAAAGAAGGCGACGATGGGTGTGGATCGACATCAAGACGCCAAACCCGGCCATCATCGTTACCATTGAGGTGCCTCCGTAGCTAATGAGTGGCAGCGGCAGCCCTACGACGGGCAGCAGGCCGGAGACCATTCCTATGTTGACAAAGGTATAGACGAAGAAGGTTAAAATCAAGCTGCCAGCCAGCAGGCGGGCGAACGTGCTTTGCGCCTGTGTTGCGATATAGAGGCCGCGCACCACAATAAAGAGATAGAGTGCCAGCAGGCAGACGATGCCGATAAAACCAAACTCTTCACTAAAGACGGAGAAAATGAAATCGGTGGTGCGTTCCGGCAGGAATTCGAGGTGAGACTGGGTGCCGTTAAGCCACCCTTTGCCATAGAGTCCGCCGGAACCGATCGCAATCTTTGACTGGATGATGTGATAGCCTGCCCCGAGTGGGTCATTTTCAGGGTTGAGGAATGTCATCACGCGCGTCTTTTGATAGGCGTGAAGATTAAACCAGAGCAGTGGTGCGCAGGTGGCAATGAGCGCCATAAAAGCGGCGACATGTTTCCAGCGAATACCGGAGAGTAGTAGTACAAAGACACCCGAGCTGGCGATTAAGATAGAGGTGCCAAGGTCGGGTTGTTTGGCAATCAAAAAAACCGGCACGATAATCAGTAGGCACACTATGACGATGTTTTTGAGTGTCGGGGGCACTGGGTTGTCGGCGAGGTACCACGCGACCATCACTGGCACCGCGAGTTTCATCACCTCTGAGGGTTGAAAGCGGAAGAAACCGAGGTCTAGCCAGCGCTGCGCACCTTTGCCTTCTTCGCCCACCAGCAATACCGCGGCGAGCAGTATCAGGCCACCGCCAAAGGCCCACGGTGCCCAGAATTGAATATGGTGCGGCGGGATTTGCGCCACGATAAACATCACCGTGAATGCCAGTGCGAGACGTGTTAACTGGCGTGCGATGATGGCATCATTCTGGCCGCTGGCACTGTAGAGGATCGCAAGTCCAACGATAGAAAGAAGCACGATACCGAGCAGCAGTGGGATATCGAGGTGTAATCCGCGGGTCAGTAGTCGCGACTGGCGGCGCTCTCCCCACTGGCTATATTCTTTGTTTTTTGCTCTCATCATGGGGACTGTTTCGATGCCATGTATTGATCGATGATTTTACGCGCCACGGGTGCTGCGACAGCACCACCGCTGCCGCCGTTTTCAACGATGACGGCGATTGCAATCTCTGGTCTGTCCGCCGGCGCAAAGGCGATAAACAAGGCGTGATCGCGCAGGCGTTCGGCAATATCTTCTTTGACGTACTTTTCATCCTGTTTGATGCCAAAGACTTGGGCGGTACCTGTTTTGCCTGCAATCTTGAATGAAATGCCTTTGCTGATGGAGCGCGCGGTGCCGTGGATGCTATGGACCGTCTTGACCATCGCATCGATCATATATTCCCAATGCTCATCGCTGGCGATCTTATGGCGATCTTCCTGGTCAAACATCACGGGGGCCAATTCACTGTTGAGGCTTGAACCCAATGTTTTGACCAGGTGAGGGCGGGAGTGGAGGCCACGGCTCGCAAGGGTGGCAGTGGCAGATGCAAGCTGTAGTGGCGTTGTTAGGTTGTAACCCTGGCCGATGCCGCTGATCAATGTTTCGCCGGTGTACCATGGCAGCCCTTTCTTTTGGCGCTTCCAGTGGCTTGATGGCAGGATGCCTGAGAGTTCACCGGGTAGATCGATGCCGGTTTTTTTGCCTAGACCAAAGTGCGAGAGATAGTCGCTCATCGCATCGATGCCAAGGTGCAGTGACATGTCATAAAAGTAGACGTCGCAGGATTCGATAATTGCCTTTTCAAGGGTGGTGGTGCCGTGCCCTCTTTTTTTCCAGTCGCGGTATTTATGGTCGTCACCTTTGAGTGAAAACCAGCCCTGACAAAAGGTTCTTTTATCAGTGGTGACAATATGATTTTCCAGACCTGCCAGCCCCACTAGCGGTTTGATGGTGGAGCCTGGTGGGTATTGGCCTTTGAGAGTGCGATTAAAAAGCGGTTTGTCGAGGTCATTTTGCAGTGCGCGGTAGCTCTTTGAGCTGATGCCGACAACAAAGGGGTTGGGGTCGTAGCTGGGTTTACTCACCATCGCGAGTACTTCACCATTACGTGGGTCGATTGCGACCGCCGCGCCACGATGTTTTCCGAGTGCTTTATCCGTGGCCTGCTGTAGTTTAATATCGAGCGTTAAATGCAGGTCGTTGCCGGGCAGTGGTGGCGTCTGTTCGAGGGTGCGAATGGTGCGCCCGACGACATTGGTCTCGATGCTTTTAAAGCCGACGGTGCCGTGCAATGAATCTTCATAGAATTTCTCAATGCCGAGTTTGCCGATATGGTGGGTGGCACTATAGTTGGCGGCATCTACCTTTTTCAGCTCATTGACATTGATGCGGCCGACGTAGCCGATGACATGTGCGGTCAGGTGGCTATAGGGGTAGTCGCGTACCAGCCGCGCTTCGATCTCGACGCCGGGAAAGCGGTGGCGATTGGCGGCAAAGCGCGCCACTTCAACGTCATTCAGGTGGGTCCGTAGCGGGATGCTGCGGAAGGCGCTTTTCTGTTGCAGCTGTTTGTTGAAGCGGATTAGATGGTCGTCTGTGATTTCAATGATTGCGCCAATCTCGGCGACGGTTTGATCGATATCACTGATCCGTTCCGGCACGATCTCCAGGCTGAATGCAGGCATGTTTTGTGCGAGGATGGTGCCGTTGCGATCATAGATCAGGCCGCGTGTTGGCGGTACCGGCACGATGCTGACGCGGTTGTCTTCCGCCAGGGTGCTGAAATGTTCGTGGCTAATGATCTGTAGATAGACGAGGCGCGCAAGAATCACAAAGATCATAATGACCACCAGTGCGAGTGCAATCGCCGCGCGCTCATTGAAGGTGCGGCTTTCCCGAATGTGATCCTTTATGCGAAGGCGTGCCATCAGCTGCTGTCAGTGATTATGATAGTGGCATTTTGCCGCGGCGAAGGTCTGTTTGCTGCTCACTTATGAAACCTTGAATTTCCGGCGTAGCGCGCGCAGGGTAATAAATACCAGTGGCCAGGCGATCATGCTACTGATTGATGGTAGCCAGTAGGTGAACAGGTCGATCGGTTGGCCGCTGATCCCCTTTATCCATAGATGCAGCATTTGGCTCAGTGATACCAGTACAAAGACACTTAAGGCCTGTTGCCAGAGCGGAAAGACGCGTAGTCGTTGGTAAAGCTTTAGCGTGATGTAGGCGGTGATGCAGAGTGTGAGCGCATTTTCTCCCAGCAGGCCGACGCGCAACACGTCGAGCATCAGCCCGAGAGCCCATGCAATCCCGACGCCGATGCGGTTTGGCAGCGCCATGCACCAGTAAATCAGTACTAATGTGACCCACTCCGGGCGAGCCACGGAGAGCCACTCTGGTAGTGGAAAGACGGTGAGTGCGAGTGCTGCGATAAAGCTAAAAATGATGACTTCGATGCCATGTGCTTTTTTGTGAATCACGGGGCTGTTTCTCCCGCATCATCTATCGCGGGGTCAGAAGTGGCATCACTTGCTGTTGGCGGATTGTTCCAGACCAGTAACACCTCACGCGCACTTTCAAGCTTGCCTGTTGGTTCTGCCTGTACTTCTGCAAAGGGTTGGCCCGGATTGCGGGTGACCATGGTAACGCGCGCTGCCGGATAGCCGGGCGGGAAGCGTCCGCCGAGGCCGGAGGTGACCAGTAGGTCACCGACCTCAATGTCGGCGTTGTTGGGTAGATGCGGCAATTCCAGGCGACTGGCTTCGCCGGTACCCATCGCAATCGCGCGCTGGCCGCTGCGGTTTACCTGTACCGGCAGTGCGTGACTGGGGTCGGTGATTAGCATCGAGGTGCTATTGAATGGGGTGACGTGAACCACCTGCCCGAGGATGCCGCTGGCATCGAGGATTGGCTGGCCGCGATAGACCTTATGACGGGAGCCTTTGCTGATGACCACTTGTTGGGTGAAGGGTTTCATGTCGACTGAAAGCAGTTCGGCGATCAGCACTTTGTCGCTGACATCAATGGATGAATCGAGTAGCGCACGCAGGCGCATATTTTCTGCCGTGATTGAATCGAGCTTTTGCAGCTGTGTGTCATACAGGAATTGCTGCGCACGCAGGCTGTTGTTTTGATCAATTAGCGTCTGGCGGCTTGATAACGATTCTGATAGCCACTCACCAACACCCGAAGGCAGGTTTATCAGGTACTGAATCGGGTAGATAGCGGTGGTGAGCACACTGCGTACACTTTCCATATGCTGCTGGCGGTGATCCATTACCATCATAGTGATGGATAGAAACGCCAGGATGATCAGGCGCAGTGTGGTGGACGGCCCTTGGATGAATAGGGGTTTTATAGGGCACCTCTCAGGTGATACTCAATGACGTGTCGTCAATTGTGCTAAACGGGTTACCTGAAACCGCATCCATTGCCCTGGATCGTGTGGTTTCTCCTTGTTGCGACTTTCAATAGCACTGCATCAATAGCGCGTAGCTATTCTACCGCAAAGATGTCCCCGTTGTGTTCTTCAATCATCTCCAATGCTTTACCGCCACCGCGCGCCACACAGGTGAGCGGGTCTTCGGCGATGATGACTGGTAGGCCAGTCTCTTCGGCAAGCAGGCGATCAAGGTCGCGAAGTAGCGCGCCGCCTCCGGTCAGTACCATGCCGCGTTCGGCGATATCGGCACCCAGTTCAGGTGGGGTCTGCTCTAGTGCCGCTTTAACCGCGCCGACGATGCCGGAAAGTGGTTCCTGTAGTGCTTCAAGGATTTCATTGCTGTTAAGGCTAAAGGTGCGCGGCACCCCTTCTGCAAGATTACGACCACGCACTTCTATCTCTTTCACTTCCATGCCGGGATAAGCAGCACCAATCTCTTTTTTGATCTTTTCAGCGGTTGATTCACCAATCAGACTGCCGTAGTTGCGGCGTACGTAGTTGATAATGGCATCATCAAAACGATCACCACCGATGCGCACGGATGCAGAATAGACAATGCCGTTGAGTGAGATTACCGCGACTTCGGTGGTACCACCGCCGATGTCGAGTACCATGGTGCCGCTCGCTTCACCTACCGGCATGCCGGCACCGATCGCGGCGGCCATCGGTTCTTCGATGAGATAAACTTCGCGCGCGCCAGCACCAGCGGCGGATTCTTTGATAGCGCGACGCTCAACCTGGGTGGAACCGCAGGGAACACAGATCAGCACACGTGGGCTGGGGCGCAGAAATCGGTTTTCATGTACTTTGCGGATGAAGTGCTGCAGCATCTTTTCGGTCACGGTGAAGTCGGCGATCACGCCATCTTTCAATGGGCGAATTGCCACGATGTTGCCGGGGGTACGGCCAATCATTAATTTCGCTTCGGCACCGACGGCCGCAATCGAACGCGGGCTGCCGGAACCACTCTCCTGGCGAATGGCGACAACAGAGGGTTCATCAAGGACGATGCCCTGGCCGCGGACATAGATCAGGGTGTTGGCTGTACCGAGGTCGATGGAGAGATCGTTGGAGAACATTCCGCGGAATCGTTTGAAGAACATGGGGGATTCAATCCTGTGCTAAGTAATCGGAAATACTCTAGCAGCGGGTGACTGCCAGAGCAAGCGTGTTGAGTTATTCGGCCGCCCACGCTTTTTTTTTTAATTCTGCTTGTATTTTACCTATTTGACAGCGTTTGTGTGACGAATTTTTTTCAGCAAAGCGCTTGAGTATGGTAAATTCGCAGCCCTTGATGTTTTTGAATAGCCGCCCGGAATTTTCCTCTGGGTGAGAGGGGGTAGTTATGTCAGTGGACCAGTCCGATATCACCAAGGTTGCGTTGCTTGCGCGGCTGAAAATCGACGAGGCCGATGTGCCGCAATATGTCGATAATCTATCGAATATTCTCGGTCTGGTTGAGCAGATGAGTGATGTGGATACCGGCAATGTGGTGCCGATGGCGCATCCACTTGATGCGGCGCAACGCCTGCGGGCTGATGAGGTGACCGAAGTAGATGAGCGCGATAAGTTTCAGGCACTGGCACCGCAGGTGGAATCTGGCCTCTATCTTGTGCCGAAAGTGATCGAATAATCATTTTTGGACTCGCCTGTTTAACACTATATATCTACTGGATGGCCCTGAATTATCGTTATGCATACTAAAACTATTTCTCAATTGAGCGCGGCGCTGCGCAGTGGTGAGCTCTCCAGTGTGGAGTTAACCACGCTATTTCTCGATCGCATCAAGCAGCACAATCCAGCATTGAACTGTTTTATCTCGGTGACAGAGGCGCAAGCGCTAGCGGCGGCTGCTGCGGCAGATCAACGACTTAAGGCGGGCAATGCTGCGCCACTGACGGGTGTGCCGATCGCCCATAAAGATATTTTTTGCACTGCGGGTGTCAAAACGACCTGTGGATCGAAGATGCTCGATAATTTTATCGCACCCTATGAATCGACCTGTACCGCTAAATTTCGTGATGCGGGTGCGGTGATGCTGGGTAAGTCCAATATGGATGAGTTTGCGATGGGCTCTTCTAATGAGACCAGTTATTACGGTGCGGTGAAGAATCCGTGGGATCAGGCGCGAGTGCCGGGTGGTTCATCGGGCGGTTCTGTCTCTGCGGTGGCTGCACGATTGGCGCCCGCCGCGACAGGCACCGATACCGGCGGTTCGATTCGCCAACCGGCGGCGTTGTGTGGTCTGACTGGGATGAAGCCAACCTATGGCCGTGTGTCGCGTTTTGGCATGATCGCCTTTGCATCGAGTCTCGATCAGGCTGGGCCGGTCACTTATAGCGCAGAGGATGCTGCGCTGCTGATGAATGTGATGGCGGGATTTGATGAGCGTGATTCGACCAGTGTAGAGCGTGATGTGCCGGATTACACGGCGAATCTCGATAATGGTATCGAAGGACTCAAGATTGGCCTGCCCAAGGAGTATTTTGGCGAAGGGCTGGATGACGGCGTCGCGCGCGTGATCGATGCGGCGGTCAAGGAGTACGAAGCGTTGGGGGCGGTGGTGAAAGAGATTAGCCTGCCTAATACCGGGCTGGCGGTGCCGACCTATTATGTTGTCGCACCGGCTGAATGTTCGACCAATCTGTCGCGTTTTGACGGGGTGCGTTTTGGCCATCGCTGTGATGATCCGCAGGATCTATTTGATCTCTACACCCGTTCGCGCGGTGAAGGGTTTGGTGCAGAGGTGAAGCGTCGCATCATGATCGGTACCTATGTGCTGTCGGCGGGTTATTACGACGCCTACTATCTGAAAGCGCAGAAGATACGTCGCCTGATCAGTGAAGATTTCCGCGCTGCCTTTGATGAGGTCGATGTGATCATGGGGCCAACCACGCCGAGTACCGCCTTTAAATTAGGCGAAAAGTCCGATGATCCAGTGACGATGTATCTCTCTGATATCTATACTATTGCGGTCAATATGGCAGGTCTGCCCGCAGCTTCAATTCCGGCCGGTTTTGTGAATGGCCTGCCAGTTGGGCTGCAGGTGATTGGTAACTATTTTGATGAGTCGCGTCTGCTTAATGTGGCGCACAAGTATCAGCAGGCGACCGATTGGCACCTGCAAGTACCAAAAGCATTTCAGTAAGGGGCGTCTAAGATGGAATGGGGAATTGTCATCGGGTTAGAAATTCACGCCCAGCTTGCGACCAAATCGAAGATTTTTTCAGGTGCTTCGACCGCCTATGGCGCCGAGCCTAATACGCAGGCGTGCGCGGTTGACCTCGGTCTGCCGGGGGTGTTGCCAGTCTTAAATAAGGAGGCGGTACGTATGGCTGCCAAGTTTGGGCTGGCGGTGGGTTCACGGGTCTCGAATCGGTCGATATTTGCGCGTAAAAACTACTTTTATCCGGATCTGCCTAAGGGGTATCAGATTAGCCAGTTTGAGCTACCGATCGTTGAAGGCGGGCGCCTGGAAATTAAGGTGGAGGGCGAAGATGCGCGCGTAATTGGCATTACTCGCGCCCATTTGGAAGAAGATGCGGGTAAATCGCTGCATGAAGATTTCCATGGCTCGACCGGGGTGGATCTCAATCGTGCCGGTACACCACTGCTGGAGATTGTCTCCGAACCCGATATGCGCAGCGCCAAAGAGGCGGTGGCGTATATGAAAAAGATTCACTCGTTGGTGCAGTACCTGGAGATCTGTGACGGCAACATGCAGGAGGGGTCGTTTCGCTGTGATGCCAATGTCTCTATTCGCCCTAAGGGGCAGGCAAAGTTGGGAACGCGCTCTGAGATAAAGAACCTCAACTCGTTCCGTTTTGTTGAGCGCGCGATCAATTTTGAGGTCGAACGTCAGATCGATGTGGTTGAAGGTGGTGGGGCTGTTGTTCAGGAGACGCGCCTGTACGATTCTGATAAAGATGAAACCCGCTCGATGCGCTCCAAAGAGGAGGCGTTCGATTACCGTTATTTTCCAGATCCTGATCTGCTACCGATTGAACTTGATGAGATCTATATCGATGCAGTACGTGGCACATTGCCAGAACTCCCAGATGAAAAGAGGGCGCGTTTCATGGTTGAGCTGGGGCTGGCAGAGTATGAGGCCGGTGTATTGACCGCTAGTCGTGAATTGGCCGATTACTTTGAAGTTGCCGCCAGGATTGCCGGTGACGACGCCAAGCGCACCGCTAACTGGGTGATGGGTGACCTGCTGGGCGCATTGAATAAAGAGAGTAAAGAGATCGCTGAAAGCCCTGTTTCTGCTGAACTACTGGGCGGAATGCTGCAGCGCATTAATGACAACACCATCTCTGGTAAAATCGCTAAGCAGGTGTTTGAATGCATGTGGAATGGTGAGGGTAGTGCTGATGCCATTATTGAAGCAAAAGGGCTCAAGCAGGTGACCGATAGCGGTGCGATTGAGAAAATTATCGACGAGATTATTGCGAATAATCCGGGGCAGCTTGAGCAGTACCGTTCTGGTAAGGATAAATTATTTGGTTTCTTTGTCGGACAGGTGATGAAAGCGACCCAGGGCAAGGCGAATCCTGCCCAGGTGAATGAGTTGCTGAAGCAAAAACTGGCCTAAGCGCTGTTTAGCCGTTTGAGAGGGTGAGCTGGCTCGCTTCCCTGTGGTGGGTATGCTTGAACGTACAGTGATAAATTGAATGATAATAAAAAAAACGATCACAGTTTGTTTGATGTTGGTGTCCCTACTGTCTTCTATGACATTGCAGGCAGAAACTTCGTCGCCGCTTTCCGAAAGCCTCCAGCAGCTCGATCAGCGTTATCGTGCATTATCATTTGAACTCTACCACCACTATGTCGATCCTGAAGGTGTCGGTATGGGGGCGATTAGTGGCCCGATGCGCCTTGAAACACTTGTTGGCCCGATGCAGCTTGAAATTAAGGTGCGCAGATATCTGCAAGATGAGGAGCCGATTAAGGCGATTGCTACGATCTTCCAGAATAAAGAGTTAGTGCTGAAAAAAGTGAAGCGTAGCACCATTATGGGATTTGTCGAACTGATGCTCGATCATAATGAGTGGCAGATGGCGAATGAGCTCTATGAACATGTGAAAAAAACAGGGCTTGAATTTCAGGTAACGAATACTGCTTATCTGTTTGCGAAGTTTCATTTTCGACGTAATGAGTGGGCACTCTGTTTGTCTGCACTACAGCAGATTTCAAAGGGAAAAATTTCAGCAGCCCATATGGATTTTTATAATCTGATGTATGGCGTGTCGCTGCAGCAAGAAGGCCGTTTTGCAGATGCTATCGAATATTACCGCTTAATTACACCTGCTTCAAAGTATCAGCTTTACGCAACTTTGAATGAAGTAGGGTCGCAGCTAAACCAGGGTGGTGCATTAGCTCAGGCGCAGCAACTGAAGGCGCATGTAATGAATGAAACGCTGCCGATGCCTGATGAGATGCGTGACTATTTCACATTGATGGCGGGTTACCATTTCCTGGAGAATAAAGAGTATGCGGCGACGAGAGAGGCATTTGGCCGGATCCCGATGAAGAGCCGTTATTTTAATCGCGCACTGCTGGGGGTCGCTTTTGCAGCGACAAGGCAGGCCTTATATTCACGCGCATTTAGTTATACAACGATATTAAAATCAAAAGGATCAACAGATTTAGCGACGGATGAGGCGTATCTTTTATCAGCCTATATCTTAGCGAAGAGTCGCCGCTTGAAAGCCGCATCTACTGCTTATAGTAGCGCTGTGGATTACTATTCCGAGCGCATAAAAAATGTTGATAGTTTTCTAAATCAGGAGTTGGACAGTGAGTCTGTTTTTGAACTGGTGAGTGATATTAATTTGATGCGCGAGTATCCAGAGGCGCGCTCGTTATTTGACAATATGAAACACCTCGGCATATTCCTGGTACGCAGTGATCTGTTTGTACAGGATCGTGACTATTATCAACAAATTCGTGAGCTTTATAGTGATTACACGATCATCGTTGAAGAGATGGTAAGAACCTATATGGTGAAACGACGTGGCCATTTAGAAAATTATCTTAGCCAGTCTCGTTTTGGTTTGGTACAGATGTTTGATACAGGTGTTGAACGTGACGACTGATATTGCAAAAATCATTTTGATAGCGTTGTGTGGAGCCCTGGTTGTTGGCTGTAGCGCTAATCAGCGTTTATTAACAGTCGCTGATCTGGAGCGTGAGAGTCAGATTCAAGGTCAGCCATTTGAAACGAGTAAGGCGATAAAAGAAGAGCGCCTCGATGTGGATATTTATCAGGCCTACACCTCTTATGTTGAGCAGTCTGAAAAAGGCGACCATTTTCGTTCGATCGCGATCAGTCGTCTTGCGGACCTGGAGCTTGAGACGGAGTTAAATGATGTCGAGGTGGATGCGGCTGAACCATTAAGTGAAGCGCTAATGACAGCCAGAAAAAAGCAGCAAAATCGCACCAAACTAGAGAGAACAATGGATTTGCTGGAGATGTCGCTGCGCGACTATCCTGATCTTGGTAGTAATGATGAGGTGTTGTATCGCCTGGCGATGATATCAAGCCAGCTGGATCAACATGTAAAGTCCGTGAATGCACTTGAGCAGCTAATAGAGAAACATCCGAGTTCCCGCTTTTACCTGGAGGCGCAGTTCAGACTGGCTGAAGATGCCTTTGTTATTGGGGATTATGAGGGCGCAGCGCAGCGCTATAGTAAAGTAGTCGAGACACCCGCCAATTTAGTCTTTTATGAAAAGGCTTATTTTAAACGCGGCTGGTCAAGGTTTAAATTGCAGGAGTATAAGCTGGCCGTTGATGATTTGATGAAGGCGGCCGCATATCGTGATGCCAAAGGAAAGGGTAAGGGCAGAGGGGCGATTGAAAAAGATGAGCACTTTGATGCCTATTTCTATGCGATCGCGCTGAATTTTTCCTATATAGAAGAGCATAGTGCATTAGCTGACTATTTTCGTAATACACGTACATCAAGGTTTACCTATTACATCTATAGTGAGTTAGCCAATATATATATGGCACAGAAGCGTTATAGCGATGTCGTTGCGATACTGAAGCAGTTTTCTGAGGAGTACCCGGGGTCGCGTTATTTACCGCAAATGGAGTTCCGAATTGTGGCAACATGGGAGCGTAGCGGATTTTTTGATAACTTCTATGCGGCGGCAGATCGTTTTTATACTCATTATAATCCATCTGCAAGCTATTGGGCACCTGAAGAGAAAACAAAGAAAATCAAGGCGGTGATGTTAGCTGAGGTTACGCCACTGTTACGTGATAATATTTTTTCGATTGCGAGTTACTACCATAATCAGTACCAGTCGGCTTCTACTGAAGATGCTTTTGAGCTGGCTAGCAAGTGGTATGAGCGTTACCTTACCCACTATTCGGAAACTGCACTAGAAGATAACGTGAATTATGCCTATGCAGATTTGTTATCAGAAAAAGAGCGCTATGAAAAAGCGATTGGTCATTATGAAATCGTGGCCTATAACCAGGGTGTGATAGTTGATCAGCGTGCTGCGTATGCCACCGTGGTATTGGCAGAGCGGCTTTACTCGCAGAGTGTTGGTGCTCAAAAAATGGTATGGCAGCTTCGTTACATAAAACATGCACTGTTGTTTAAGCGTACTTATCCGGCTGATGTGCGTTCAAATCGGGTTGTGCAACGTGCTGCTGAAATAGCATTTGCGGGAGAAAATTATCAGCAGGCAGTTATTATTTCGGATCTGTTAGACGGCATTGAAAATAAGCGTATGCGTTATGAGGTTAACCTGATTAAGGCTGAGTCTCTTTTTAACCTTGCAAAATTTGGCAAGGCGGAAATGACGTTTCTCTCTTTGATTGGCTCTTTGACCGCTGGTGATGCAAGAAAGAAAAAAATGGAAGATCGGTTAGCACTGACTATCTATAGGCAGGCTGAAATCGAGCGGGCTGCAGGTAATGATGTGGCGGCAAGAGATATGTTTGAACGCATTGCAGCGCTTGCTGGTGACTCAGAAATCGCCCCTAAAGGGTTGTATGATGCGACTGTGCTGGCAATGGAAGGGGAGTCCTGGTTAGAGCTGATTGATTATGCCGGTCGTTTTCGTAGTCAATACCCTGATCATGAGCGACGCGATGATGTGACAAAACTGTTGTCGGTCGCGTACATCAATGCGGAACAGCATGCTAATGCAGCTCAAATTCTTGAAGAGGTGTATGAGATTGAGCAGGACAGTGAGATAAAAATGGCGTCGCTATGGCAGTCAGCAGAACTTTATGAAGCGCTGAATGATATGCCGGCATCCATTCGTACTTACCAGCGTTATGTGGAGGCTTATCAGCAGCCATTCCCCCAGTATATGGAAGCGCTGAATAAACTAATGGTAATGAATGACAGCATGGGCGATGTGCGTCGGGGCGATCTATGGGCAGGTAAAATTCGTAAGGCAGACCATCAGATTGATGTCGCAATGAAAACAGATCGCACTAACCATATTGCGGGTGTTGCAACACTTCGGCTAGCTCGCGAGAAAAAAATAGCATTTGATAAGCTTGCAATAAAGCAGCCGCTTAAGGTTCATCTTAAGCGGAAGAAGGATGCAATGGCTTGGGCAAGGGGGCTTTATACCACTGCTTATGAGTATCATAGTCCAGAGATAATGACCGAGTCACTCTTTTCAATTGCTGAAATGTACTATGGATTTAGTCGGGCGGTAATGGCTTCCACTCGTCCAAAAGGGTTGAATGAAGATGAAATGGAGCAATATGAAATTGGCATTGAAGACCTGGCATTCCCTGTCGAAGAAAAAGCGATAGAAATTTACGAATCAACGCTGTCTCATGTGAATCAAGGTATATTCAATATCTGGACGAAAAGGAGTCACCACCAGTTAGCGACTATTTTTCCTGTGCGCTATGCAAGAGAAGTGAAGGTGGATGCATATGCAGACTAATTTTCCATGGTTAATCGCGCTATTGTTATTGGCTGGCTGTGCTGGCACATCAAGCAAGGTCGATGATAGCGAGGCCGTCCTGAAAAGTGTTCAGGACGCCCAACAGGCAGAAATTGATATGCGTAACCCAGATATGAGCGCTGCAATTGCTGCGCTTAATGATGGTAAACTGGTGGTCGCAAAGGCGATTTTTTTGGGGCTTACACAGCGCTATCCCCTGGCGGCTAAGCCATGGGCCAACATTGGCTTGATTAGCTTTCGTCGAGGGGAGTGGGATCGTGCGCAGCAATCGGCTGAGAAGGCGCTTGAACTACAGCCTGAAATTGCTGTTGCTGATTATCTACTGGGTATGCTTGCCTATAAGAAAAATGATGCCCCTAAAGCATTGGTGCATTATTTGGCGGCACTTGAGAAAGACCCACAGCATGCACATTCACATTATAATTTAGCGCTCTTATATGACACTTATTATCAGGATATCGAGAAGGCTGTTTTTCACTATCGGCGTTATCTTGAATTGAGTACGAGTGATGATGAGGCCACCTTAGCCTGGGTTAAAGAACTTGAGTCTCAGTTTGCTCCAGAGGGAGATGATGATGCGAGTTAATGATTGTTTATGCTGGCTTGTTATTGGTGGCGCGTCATTTTTTTCGAGCTCGTTGGCTTACGCTGAAGAGATCGATAGCGGTTTGACCGAAGATGAGATTAAAGCGGTGGTGACAGACCGCGATGTGATTAATCTGGACGGGGTTCAAATCAGAGGGAATAAAGAGTTGCCGCAGATTCTTTATATTCTGCCGTGGCAGGAAGTTAAAACAAAGCGTCGAGTTAAAGAACAGGATATTGTGCTTTTTAGTTTGACAGAACGGCGCATAAAACCAGTGATACCCGACATAAATAAAGCGGATTCGAGGCTTCGATAGCGATTGCTTATATCGCTATAAATACTCGATTGAGCACGCTTTAATACTGTCAGAGGGTAAAAAATTGTGCATAGGCCCTACTAGTTTTTATTTCAGTCAGCTTATGAATGGTCGATATAAAAAATTAGGTCAGGACGTTGCAGGATAAGGGAGTGATCATGCAACAGTGTCGATGAAAGTGGCTGAAATATAGGTGTGCTCGCTTTCTGTTCAAGGTTTCGAGTTTCAAAGTGCCAGGATGCATAAGGTGTTAGCTTTATGTGAGTTGTATGTTTGCAGAACGTTAAAATTGAGACATGATTTTTTTTGATTGTGATAACGTTGATGCTAGGTAGTTTTTTAAGATTCCACGTAGATTTTAGGAGTGTGTCATGGAGGTAGTAAGTTTTTTTCAGGCTGGTGGGCCTTTCATGTATCCCATCCTCGCCGTATTGGCACTGGGTATGGCGATAGCACTGGAGCGCTACCTTTATCTAAGTTCAACTCAGCGTAATTCGAATAAGGTTTGGGCTGAACTTGTACCGTTATTGAAAAAAAATGATTTTGAAAAGGCGGTGAAGATTACCGCCAATAACAAAACTCCGATGGCGCATATGCTAAGTTATGGCTTTTCACGTATAGGGCATACTCGTCGCAGAAGTGACCTGGAAACGGCGATGGAAGAGGGTATGATGGAGGTTATCCCTGAGCTTGAACAGCGCACTCATTACCTTGCCACTTATGCAAATATTGCAACACTGCTGGGGCTGCTTGGCACTATTATCGGCCTGATCGAAGCATTCACGGCGGTAGCGGCTGCTGATCCTGCAGAAAAAGCTGATCTACTGTCTGCCAGTATTTCAGTTGCGATGAACACCACTGCATTTGGTTTGATGGCAGCAATCCCTATGTTATTTTTACACTCTTTTCTCGCGACCAAAACCGCTCGTCTTGTTGATCAGCTGGAGATGGTTGCAGTTAAGTGCCTGAATATTGTGAGTGAGCAGGATCACAGACAATAGTCACCTGAAGTCGTTTGAAGTTGACGGGCCTTATTGGCAGGCATAATGCCGGAATAGAGATCTGGAATCGATATGCGTATAAGACGTAGACATCATGCAAAAGAAGCCGCTGAGCTAAACATCACCGCATTCATGAATTTGATGGTGATTTTGGTGCCGTTCTTGTTGGTGACGGCGGTGTTTTCCCGGATGACGGTGATTGAATTGAACTTGCCGGGAAGAGATGCAGCGAGCCAAAAAGAGGAGAAGGTTAAGCTGGAGCTCGAGCTGGTGGTACGCCAGGGTAGTTTTGATGTGCAAGATAGGCGCATGGGTGTGATTAAACGTTTTGAGCGCAGTGAAGAAGCGACTGACTGGAATGCTTTTAGTGAGCTGCTGGTCGAAATTAAAAGTCGTTTTCCTGAAGAGCAGAATATTACTTTACTGCTAGAGCGGGATATCGAATATCAAACACTGGTTCAAGTGATGGATCGTGTTAGAAGTGCCGATGTTGTTAATGTGGCAACCCTGGATACTGTAGAGCTATTTCCTAATATCGCTATTGGTGATGCGCAGGCATTTTCCGCTGCTGAAGTGGGGGAGGCTAAATGAAGGAGGTATCGCGTCGTACAAAACGGATGGAGCGCCGCCATAAGCGTAAAAAGCCGCCGGGTTTGAATCTCGTCTCATTAATGGACATTTTTACCATTCTGGTTTTTTTCTTATTGGTGAGTTCTTCGAATGTCCAGCAGCTTCACACCAGTAAAGAGATTAGCCTGCCGACCTCCATTTCCACAACGATACCAAAAGAGACGCTTGTGGTTACGGTGACTGCACGGGATATTTTAGTGCAGGGGCGCAGAGTGGCGTCAACCAGTGACGTGATTGCCAGCAAGGAGCCATTGATTACAGCCTTAATAGACGAGCTGAATTTTGAGGCGGGTAAAACGCGTTTCTCAACGGTAGAAAAGAAGGCGCGTAATGTCACGATTATAGGGGATAAAAAGATTCCCTATGAGGTGTTAAGTAAGGTATTAAGTAGCTGCCGTGAGGCCAATTACACTAAAATATCTTTTGCTGCTGTGCAAAAAGCCAGGCCTAAGAGCTAAGGGTAAGTGATGACTACCATTGCTTATAAAGAACTCGCCCTGTCGTGGAGCTCCACACGTGAAGATGACCGTAAGTTTAAGATTATTGCGGTAGTTTTAATGGTGCTGTTGTTTGGCATTGTTTTTTATATTCAAAGCATTGAAGTGCCAAAACCAGAGCGTAAGGCGCATGTTATACCGGATCGGATTGCCAAGTTTATTGGGCAGGTACCTAAGCCTAAAAAAGTTGAGGTGCCAAAACCCAAGCCAAAACCTAAACCTAAACTCGAGCCGAAGCCTAAACCCAAGATTGAGAAAAAAGTAGAAAAACCTAAGGAAAGCCTGAAAAAGAAGATAGCAAAGAAACAGCAGCCGAAGAAAAATCCTTTAACAAATAAGCAAAAAGCAGCGCGTGAAAAAGCACAAAAAAGTGGACTGCTTGAGCTAAGTAAAGGGCTAGCTGATTTGATGGATACCTCGGATATCAGCAAGGTGGTGGTTACGAACACAGGAAAAAGAATAGCGAAAGGCAGTCATACTAAAGCGGCCATAGTGAGTCAATCATTGTTAACGGCAAAGGTTAGTAAAGATAGTGGTGGTGTTAATGAGGCCGATTTTAAAAGTGATGCTGGCTTAACGCAGACCGAACTGGGTGTGTTACAGCATGCTGAAGTCGATTCTACGCTTGAAGTGGCGCAGGCTGAAAAGTTATTAGTGCCTCAGATGAATATGCGTAGTGAAGAAGAGATCACGATGGTGTTTGATCGTAATAAAAGTAAATTATTTTCTATCTATAACCGTGAGCGTCGTACAGATCCTGGTTTGAAAGGAACCATAGTGCTTGAGATTGTCATTGCCCCTTCAGGCGAGGTGGTCGATGTTCGAATAGTTTCAAGCGAGCTCAAGAATTCAAAACTTGAACGACGTATCTTGTCGCGTATTAAGCAGTTCAACTTTGGTGAGAAGGACGTTAATGCTGTAACGGTCTCATACCCGATTGAATTTATACCATCGTAGGTTTTATTGAATGGTTGTGATGCATGGTTTAGCGAATCGTCGGGTTGACGTGATTTAAATATGAACGTAGACGTTTACGTTCTGCTGGATTGCCAAAGCGGTTCGTTAGTTTCCTCGACCCGCGCTAACGTACGTGCGATGACGAATAGAAGGTCAGATAGCCGATTCAAGTAGGCTATTGCATGTTCATTAAGCCCTGCCTGGTTTCCGAGTGTAATGACGCTGCGTTCAGCTCGTCGGCAGATGGTGCGTGCCATATGGCAATGTGCTGCTGCGGGAGATCCACCAGGGAGAATGAACTCCTTTAATGGTGGAAGTTCTGCATTAAGTATTTCCAGTGCGTCATCTAATTTAGTAACCGCTTGTTCGGTGATGAACCCCTGCCCTGGTATGCTAAGTTCACCGCCGAGATCAAACATACGATGTTGAATTTCGCCTAGTAATGCGCTGATATCGTTGGGCAATGGGTGGGTTAGAATCAAACCAATACTGCTATTAAGCTCATCAATATCGCCCATCGCGGTGATACGTGGATGGTCTTTATTGACACGGTCTCCATTGGCAAGCCCAGTGGTGCCATTGTCTCCAGTACGCGTTGTTATTTTTGAAAGCCGATGTCCCATGATGAACCTTACACCCAATGTTAAACCTAAATTAATCAGTTGAATCTACTACGAACGCCTATGGTACAGAACCTAAAAGATTTTTTTGGAACATTTCGAACTCACCGTATGGGTGATACCATAGTTGTTCATGCTACCATGCAACTGATTAATTTAGGTTAAATGTCTATTGTAGCGCTAGTTGGCATGGGGTGATAGTGGATGAGGTGCTATTGGGAGGTAGGAATGAGGTCGGCCCTGGCTTGCCCGCCACTGCCTAATGCTGAACCTATTTTTTTGATGACCCGGCCGATTTTCATGCCGACAGCAGTGCCGATGCCAGGGCCAAGTATAGTGGTGCCGATGACGCCGCCGATGATGGCATCATTGGTAAGTCGAAGGCTGGGATCATTAATTGTTCCGCTAACCTTCAGAGGAGCGCTTATGATTGATGCTGTTTTTCTTAGTGCGACAGTAACCTCGCCTGATAACCGATGTTGAGGATCAACTTTGATATTGCCGTTAGCATTGATTGAGTTTGAAATGATATCAATATCGGCGACCTCGATGTAATTATCTACCAATATTGCTTTGCCAGTGAGGTGTTGAAAAGGGGTTTCTCCACCATAAGAGCCTTTTTTTGTCAGCGTGGTCGTTGCTTTTTCCAGGTCTGCTTTATAGATTTTACCGTCTGTGATTTTAAACTCACCCTTCAAATAGGGGCGATCTAATAAGCCCTCATGCTCATTCTCGTTGAGGTCAAATTTACCCGTCGCATAAAAGGTTCCGCTGGTGATTTTATCTTCGATGAAACCTGATAGAAATGTTTCAGTATTGATATCACTGGCGACAACCCATCCTTTAATATTCCAGTGCTTTTTCCAGAACAGATGAGTAATACCCTGAATAGTGCCGCCGGATGTTTTCAGAACAGTGTTGTCGTTAATGAGTGACGCTTTGGTTAGGTGGGCATCAGCAGAAAATTCATCATAGCTAAGCAATATGTTGTTTTCTTTGTTTTTAACGGTGCCGTTGGTTATGTGATATGTTCCTTTGGCTTCCGGGTCTATAAAAAGCTGGCTCAGCTCGTTACCTGTGAGCTTTATTTTGAGCGCACTATAAAAGTTGCCATCGTATGTTGTTATACCAAAGTGCCTTAATACCGGGGCCATGTGAATATTGGTGCTGGTAAGTTGGCCATTATATTGCCAGTCTTCTCCCCAGCTAAGCGTACCAGTGGTTTTTAATAACCCTTTAAAGCCTTTGGCCTCTACATTGGTAAGCTCGGCTTTACCTTTGTGCAAAACTGCCTGTACGTTTAGTTTATCAAACTTGAATGGTGGTGAAGCGGGTACTATCCAGTTTGTGCCTGTCGCATGCAGGTTGTAGTTATTACGCTGATTGGGAGTAAGGGTTGCCTGTAGTGTGTTATCCATTCGTGTAAGCGAGATACTTTCAAAGTCAAAATTATTTCCAAACTGTAGGTCGAATCGATAGGGGCCAAGGCTAACCTCGTCACTGGAACGAATCATGATATTTTCGCCACTGATCTGGTGAATGTTAAGTATGGTGGAATTTGATGGTGATTCTTTAGGGGCTTTTTTAGATGAGATCAATGTGTTAATAAACTCAATATTGCTCCCAGCCCCTTTGAGATGAATGCTACTGATGATGATTTTACCGCTGAACAGTGCGAGTGGGTCGAGCGTTGCTTTCATATGCTCAACAAACAGTTCGCCAGGTTGACCTGCATTGCCGAGTATGGATATATTGGTTGCAGTGAGTGCTGGTAGTGGCATGGCTTGTGGCGATAGTGTGCCAATTATTACTTTTCGCCCGATGACTTGAGATAGATGCCCTTCAAGAATGGGCTGATAGCTGTCAAGTTGAATGATAAATGGAATTGAAAAAGCAACGGTGCCGATTAGCGCTGAAAGGATAAAGAGGATTTTTATAAACCATTTAAACATAATCGCTTGTTGTTCCTGCTTCCTAGTGAAAAGTGGCCGCTTCCCGGGGTTTTCGGCTGATCATACAGCGCTTAAGGTTTATCGGCAGAGAATGACAGAACGAGTAGTGGCGCGGAACGGAGGTGTGAAGGGCATCACAAATTTTTGCGGCTATATTCGTTATCAACAGGCGCGTAGTGAACTGGAAATACCCAGTTGTCATGGCGGGGTTGTAAGGTTAAGTGATTTGTGCTCTTTATTATCTTGTTGACTTTTAATAATTAGTTTCAGATATCTCAGGTTGACTAGTGGCCTGAGTGTGTTCGCTGATCGTGACAGGAAGCTCGAAATAGAAGGTGCTGCCTTCATTTTTAGATGATTCAAAGCTAATGATACCGTTCATACGTTCAACGATGGCGCGACTAATGCTCAAGCCAAGACCGGTTCCACCTGTTTGATTTGTGTGTGACCCTTCTGCCTGGGAAAATTTGGAAAATATTTTTTCTTTGAAATCCTCAGGAATGCCATTACCAAAATCCTGTACTGAGATACGTATCTGGTTGTTCGGGATGATATTGGTATGAACAATGATCTCGCCTTCCATCGGTGAAAATTTGGCGGCATTGGAAAGTAGGTTGGACATGACCTGCAAAAAACGTGTGCTATCGACAGAGAGTTCGCAATCTGGCAGTGGGCCTTGTAATGTGATGATCACGCCAAAGCGATCTGCATATGTTTGATTGAGTTTGATGGCCTCGCTAATGAGGATATCAAGAGAATGTTGTTTTATTTCAAAGGTCATCCTGCCAGAGCTGATTTTTTCCATATCCAGTAGATCATTGATCAGGGTTAAAAGGCGCTGCGAGTTTTTCGCTGCAATATCAAGCATACTTTTGGCTGCTTCAGGGACTTCACAGACGACATTGTTTAATAGCAATTTAATTGAACCATGAATGGAGGTGATAGGGGTGCGAAGTTCATGGCTAACGGTGGAAACAAAATCATTTTTCATCTGCTCGAGTCTCTTAAGTTCGGTGATGTTTTGAATTGAGCCGATAATGCGGGTTAACTTGTTTTCTTCAAAAATGGGTTCGCCAATCGCTCTGACCCAGATACGATTGGCTTTTGCGGTAATAAGCGGCAAGACAAGATCAAAAGGTTCTTGCTGGTCAATGGTTCTCTGTAGTGCCGCACTTATTTTATGGCGTGTTTTCTGTTCAAAGAAATTGATGGCAGTTTCAAGGTCTAGTTGTGTTGAACGGGGTAGTTCATGAATACGAAAAGTCTCTTCGGTCCAATGTAAATCCATATCACGCAGGGTTAGTTCCCATCCGCCAACGTGAGCCAGGTATTCGGTTTTTTGCAACAGTAGACGATGACGTTGTAGTGATCCTTCGGTCTCTTTTCTATCTCGAATTTCTTCCATTAACAATCGGTTTGATGCCGCTAGCGATTGTGTACGCTGATCGATTCGTTTTTCTAGCTTGTTATTTAACGCTTCGATCTCCTGCTGATAGGCTTTTGCTTGAGTCACATCAGTAATAGTCCCGACAATGCGTTTTGCCATATGGGTTTCTGGGTCACGAACGGCGAAGGCACGAGTGAGCAGGTGTCGATATTTCCCATCATGGTGAAGGCTTCGGTATTCGAGTTCGAAGGTACTTCGTCTGCCATTAATGAAGCGCTCAAACTTTTCTTTTACCCATTTTTGATCGTCATGGTGGATGTGCTGCATCCATGAGTCCAGCGTGATGTCGGGGCTACCAGCTCTTTCGCCAATGATTGTTTTACAACGGTTTGAGAAAAAGCATTCATTGGTTATGATGTTTATATCACATAAGCCATCATTGCCTCCCATCATCGCGAGTGAAAAACGCTCTTCACTCTGTTTTAGCCGCTCGCTTTTGTCAGTCAGGCTTGACACCATGTTAGAGAATGAATTGGTTAACTCACTAATTTCATTGTTTTCTGTCGGTATGACTAGTTTGGGCTGTTTTCCCAGGTGAATATCACGTGCTGCGTTACTAAGTAATATCAATGGTGTAGTGATGATGTTGGCTAACAACCAGGAGGCAGTAATGACAAATAGTATTACCACCATCAGCGTGATTGAGAACAGTGTTCGTAAATCTGTGACGGGAGTCATTAACTGTTTTCTTGGTATCGTCATCGCAATGGAGTAGTTGGAGCTATTGATAGGGGTGAAAATAAGTGCGTGCAATTTGTTTGTGATGGCATCATTAAACAGGGTGTTCCCGGATAGGCCTGATGTCATCTTTTTACCAACGGTTTGTAAGGCGTCATCAGGTTCATCAAGAATTGAACTTGTTATTATTCTGTTTTCACCAATGTCATTGAGCAGTGGTATGCCATTAATGTCGGTCTCTACGTGGACGATTTTTTTTTCATCCCAGTGATACCAGTAGGTACCGTTGTTAGAGACAAGCATAAATCTTGTATCCCATTTGAGCTCTTTGTTGATGCTAGTGAAAATTTTATTCAAATGATCATTGAAGCCTTTCCATGGCAAGGTACCGCCGATCATTCCGGTTATCTGTTTGTTGTTGCTAATAGATGACGCGACCACAATCTGTTTTTCACCGGTAGTGAATGAAATCATGGGGTCGGAAATAAAAGTAATGTCGTTGAGGTTGTTATTCCCAACGGTTTCCTTCCAGTAGTCACGTGTTTTGATGGATTTCAATACTGCGTGAGGGTCATTATCATTAAAACTTCTCAGGCCTCCATGAGCAGAATTTCCATCGCTGGCAGTGTTATAAAAATGTCCTTCTGGTGTGGCAAGAATGAATTTTTCATAGATCCCGTTGTGACGTTCAAGCTCACTGAGTAGAAAGGGCTTTGCTTTTTCGAAGTTGATGCCTTGAAGCAGTGGCATCTTGGAATAGGCAGTAATTTCTGCAGCACGGGTATTGAAGAAGCCTGAGAGCTCTTCACTGGCGGAGTTAAGGCGCCCTTCTGCTTTTTCGATGGCAAGTTGGTACGCTTGTTGACTGCTATACCAAAGCATTACACTCATTGCGATAGTCAGAGGTACGAGCGCGGCCAGTAGCATACTGGATACTAGTTTACATCGTATTTTCATTTAATGGCGATTTGAGCTGCTGGAGTAGGCACTGCTATATCGTCCTTGAGGCATGAGGTTGTTGTATCTATATTCTTTAGCTGTAGCATGATCATTTATCGGGAAAAACCAGATTAGCTTTATAGTGAAATTGCTGGATTTAGAGTCATTGCGGTTGATTATGATTTGCTTAATTTTTACCGTGCGCTAAAGTTTTTAAAAGAGATTTTTAACTGAAGGAACCATAGTGGAATCATTTTGGGCTCGACTTTCGGAACATAGCTGGCATTGATCGAAATTTTATCTGTCCCGAGTGAAAAGGCGGGCAATACACCAGGAAAAGGCTTTCGATTGTGATGATCTTTACGTGTCATCACAAAGCCGATAATTCCAGCGTCAAAATGCCACTCTTTTTTTATCCTTGCCAGTGAAAAGCGTCTTAGCATTCCACCTCCTGCATGGAATGAATTTCGTTTGTATGAATCTCTAAAACCAGAAATCATTAAGTACGGTATCCATTTGTCGTTATAGAGGGCGTATTCATACTGCAGGCCTATTCCCAGGTTGTTCTCATTAAAATGAGTTGTTTTCGGTTGTTCTTGATGGAAGGTTTTTCCATTTATTAAGAGGCTAAGTCCGTCTGCATGCGCATTGTCCTCGAAGCAGGCAGCAAAGATAAGCATCGTAATATTCAGCAGGTAGATAGAGATGGATCTTAAATACGATTGGGAATTGTCTACTGCCCACAGCATAATTACTGTTTAGCTCCATATGATCCCTCAAATATGGGAGCGCTTCTGTGGGGGCTGGTTACTCTCGGATTTCTGCGTGGCTGGCCAGGTTTGTATTGTCTCTGTTTCACTGCGTTCGTCCTTGAACCTAAATTAATCAGTTGAATCTACTGCGAACGCCTATGACACAGAACCTAAAAGACTTTTTGGAACATTTCGAACTCATCGTATGGGTGATACGCCGTCGTCTAAAATATTAAAAAAATCTTTTATTTTCAGCACTATAGTCGCTTTCGCTACCATTCAACTGATTAATTTAGGTTGAACAATAATGACTCTGCTTCATACCATCGAATATGCTTGTATGCTGACATTAATGGTTATCGGATAATTTCTTTTTGGCTTTATCAGTTAATACGAAATAGATAGTCATCATACGGCGTTGTTTAGTGGGGTATGTGGCCGGGTGGCGCTGATGGAGTGTTCATTTGAAATGAAAACAGCTGTTTAGCCAAGCTGTTTTTGCTTATGAGCAGTCAGTTTAAGCTAAGTGCGGCGGCGATATTAATTTTTGCAGTACTGTAAGCAGCCAGTAACGATGCGCTAACTACGATAGTAATGAGCGTCAGGCTTGTTAGCAAATAGTGTGGCCATGAGATGTAAATAAAAATGGGGTAGCCTTCTGTTTTCCCGGGTGGTGCGGGCATCATGAGCTCGCTTAGATTGATGGCGTGTGATGCGGTATAGGCAAGCAACATGCCTAGCATGCTGGCCGTAATGCCGATCAAAAAGGCTTCTAATATAAAGTTGGCGTAAATGCGGGCTGGCTTTGTGCCAAGCGCATTGAGTGTCGCAATTTCCTTACGTCGTTGATAAATAGAGAGAGAGATAGTATTGGTGATAGCAAGGAAGACGACGACTAAGATAATCAGCCCTATTACACCAAAGATACGATCATAGAGCGACTTGACCTTGTGGTAGAGTTCTGCGCGCTGTTGCCATGTCTGCACGGTCACGTTCTTGAGGCTTTTTTGTAGTGATGCCTGTATGATTGGGGCATCCTGACTTTGATTGAGATAGATCGATAGCTGGCTGATGTTATCTGTGCCTAATAGTTGTGCTGCAGTGGTGAGGCTGACCATGAGTGTATGATTATCAGTTTCTGGCGTGCCACTTTGGTAAGTGCCTGCAAGGCGCACTGGCGCTTGATTGATCTGCCCATCATTGCCTGCTATTTTCAGGGTTAACAGATTGCCCGTTGCTGCGTTCAGGGTGCGTGCTAGTTGCACCCCAAGGACGACATCCTGTGTTTCTGACGCCGCTATCCAGGGGTCAAGCAGGCCGTTCGTACGAAGAAAGGGGCCATGCACACGAAACTCTTCCTGAGGGTCAACCCCACTGCCAAAAAATACAGCGCTATTGCTCCCTTTTGAAATGATGCCTTCAAAATGCGCGCGCGGTAAAACGCGCAGTACACGTTCATCATCCCAAAGTGATGCCTGCATGGGTTGCCAGTTGTTGAGCGTTAGTTGTTGATGAGAGCCACCGAGCAGTGGCTCTGGATTGTCATCGATAATGACCACATGGCCCTCTGTGCGCATGCCAATCTCCTTTAAAGCGTCATAAGTGGAGAGCATAAAGCCGCTGCCAAGTAGTAGTGCGGTTAATCCTGTTGCGATGATTAGTAACGTGCTAAATACGCGTGTACCATCACGTATAATGTTGCGTATGGCGATCAGTGGCCAGTTCATGCGCGATCTTCCATGCGGCCATCCAGGAGTGTTATCTTCCGATCACAATGATCGATCACAGAGGGGTCGTGACTTGCGATGAGGAAGCTTGCGCCATATGTCTGATTGAGTTCGCGCATCAACTGCAAGCCTGCATCTGCATGTTGATGATCAAGACTAGCGCTTGGTTCATCGGCAATCACCAGCTGTGGTCGCTTGATCAGGGCGCGGGCGATGCCGACGCGTTGTTGCTCGCCTCCGGATAGCTGTTTGGGCAGATGCTTTCGCCGGTGAGCTAAATTGAGTCTGGTTAATAATTGTTCGACTTCATATCGGACTTGCCGGGGTGAAATATGATTGAGTAGCAGTGGGTAGGCGATGTTTTCATACACTGTCATGGCCGGGATGAGCTGGTGACGCTGAAAGATAAAGCCGATCGAATCACGGCGATGAGCGCAGCGTTTGTTTGAATTCAATTTTGCGATGGGTATACCGTTTAAGTAGTAGTCGCCAGCAGAAGGCTGATCGATAAGGCCGCAGATATTAAGTAAGGTACTTTTACCGCTTCCTGACGAGCCCTGGATAGCGAGGAACTCGCTTTCACCCAGTGATAATGTAATCTCTGTCAGTGCTGTGACGCGACTATTACCAGCCCCATAAGACTTACTAATGGCGTTTAATGTGAGGCGTGCAGCCATCTTAATTGGTGAGGGCCTTTAGTTGTGTTCTGGCCTGTTTGCTATTTTTTCCATCAGGGTCAGTTTTCAGCGTTAATTTCAAATAATGTTTCTGTTGCGTGGCATCGTTAGATTTTTCAGCGGCAATGGCGGCAGCAAAATAGATAGCGGCCTGTAGTCCTGTTGGCATTTCAGACAGTTGTCGGTGTTCCAATAACTGTTTGATTAAATGTTGGCCTTCGCGAAGGCGATGAAAAACTGAGTCTGGCAGGTTAATAAAAACATAGGTAGAGACTAATTGTGCTTCGACTATTTCGAGGTAGTGTCCTTTATGATTACGAAGTGTGCGTAAGGCCCGGTCAATAATGTGCAGGCCTTCCTCTGTTTCTCGCATGCGATCTAGTGGGCGTTTACCGATCTCTTTCCCCCTTAATGCCAGCGCACCACCTTTATAGGCAAGTACCAGCGGATTGCCGGGATATCGTTTTTCCAGATGGCGAATCTTCTTTGTTGCTCTGCGTATGTCACGCTCGTTGCCGTCAGTAGCGATTAAATAGACTTCACGAACAGCTTCAATATCTTTTTCAAACGAAGTGCTGGCGAATGAAGGTGCCAGGCAGATAAGTGCTGAGAGCAGTATAAATAGATGACAGATAGGCTGCATGATAATGACCGCTAGCTAGTAGAAAGAGTGATGATCTTATCGATGACAACAATTTTTGTCTATCTCATCGCTAGTTGATTTACTAAGAGGTGGGCTCAATCGTATCATTGGTGCTGATAAAAGGCAGTCCTGTGGTGCTATGAGTGCAGGTGATTAGCCCGATGTAGACGTTGTTTTCATAAGTTGCCATTGCCCCTATAGAGGCCTTAGCTGTTGTTAGCGACATTACCGCTAAGATTGATGGCAAGCAATGTTTCCTCGTCCCCCATAAAACTGCATAACAAACACCATTTCCACCGATTACCATCATCCTAGAAACCTCAGTTGGATCACGAAAGTCCGCGCAAGCGCTTGGTACGCCTAGCAAAGCAGAAAAATGTCTCATCACCAATAAGGTGACCACAAATTTTTATGCTTCACTATACGCACACCAATATCTTACGCCTCTTTTTCGTGTGCAACTGAGGTTTCTGGGATCATAAACGTGACATTCGTGTAAAAATCAGTACCCTATAAAGCCCTTATAAAAAATAATCTGATCACTTGGAGTAAACATGAGTAACTCACTTTTCGACCAGTTAAAAAAGAGTGGGTTGGTTGATAAATCCAGGGCGCAAAAGGCTAAACATAGCCAATATAAGAGCAAAAAACAGAAAAGTAAAAAAGGTACGGCTGCAGAACTGGATGAAGCGACTATATTGGCTAATAAAAATCATGCTGAGAAAGTTGCCCATGATCGCCTGCTGAATCAACAACAGAAAGAAGTGGCAGAACGTAACGCCATTGCCACACAGATTAAACAATTGATTGAGAGCAATAGCGTTAAGGAATTTGATGGCGACATTGCCTACAACTTCAGCGATGGCAACATCGTCAAACGTATCTATGTATCAGAGAAAATTCGTAGACACCTCACGACAGGGCGCCTTGCCATTGCCAAGCTAGGTGATGATTATGAGCTTGTACCCACTCCTGTGGCGGATAAAATCAAGCAACGAGACAAGCAGTGTATTATCACCAATGACCACAGCGTGGCGCCATCGTCGACCGAAGAAGACCCCTATTCGGACTATCAGATCCCTGATGATCTGGTGTGGTAAGCTCCCTCTGAACCTGACCTGGGTTGATTATAAAAGACCATAAAGTAAGCGATGTTTCATCGCTAATATACCCGTGGCGTTTGAGATGCAGGTTTTTAGTGTGTGTCATCTGTTGATCCCAGTGAATAGGGGGCAGCCCTCAGTTAAATAGCGTGTTCAAATAATCGACTAGTCGCTCTCGATTCTTCGTCAGATTAAAAGTATCGATATGTTTACCGCCAGAGATACTCCAGAAACGCTTTGGCTCATTCGCCTGACGATACAGCATTTCGCCATGATGGTACGCCACCACCCGATCTTGCTCGCCATGAATCAAAAGCACAGGGATACCTTGGATGCGTTTAATCATGCGCCCCGGATGATAAGCATCAGAGATTGTTAGTGAAAGCGGCCATTGCAAGGGCCAGGTCAACCAGAAACCACTCAATGCTTCGCGCGCAACCGCCTGATAACTGCTAAAAGTGCTTTCGACAATAAGCCCCTGGATACTATCGCGATGCGCACTATTAGCTGCAGTGTTGATGGCAATCGCGCCACCAATGCTCTGTCCGAAGAGCACTAGCGGTACACCATTGGCTTCAGTTTGTGCCAACGCCACTTCCAGGGCTCGTTCAGCATCCTCATGCACTCCCGCTAGCGAGGGTGTACCAGCTGATGCGCCATAACCCCGGTAATCAAATAGAAAAACATTAAAACCATGTGCGGGCAACCAATAGACACTGCCTAGGTGGGTGCTGATATTTTCTGCATTGCCGTGCATAAAAAGCACCGTCGCGCTCGCTGGTTGAGTCGTGGCAGGTAACATCCAGCCGTGCAACTGAGTACCGTCATGCGAGGTAAATTGAATGTCACGATATTCCAGTTCAACATCTGCTGGTGTTCTTATCAATGAGGGATGAGGGTAAAATAAAAACTGGCTACAACCTGTGAGCAACGTGGTGCAAAGCAGCAAGACTATATGGCGCTTCATACGTTCATTTGCCATGGCTCTCAAAGTCATGACTCAGTATAGCGCTCGCCACAAAACCAATTCAACCATCAAAAGTGATATCGATAAGAGAGTGTCGTTTCAACAAAGCGATCCACCGTGTGCTTTTCACCATTAACACTCAGGTGCAGCGCATGATTCCGGGAAAAAGGAACATTGTGGCGAAGCTGTAGGCGTGAGCGATATTTATTATTTGAAAATTTTTCTGCCGCCAACTCAAGGTGAGTTGTCATGGAAGAAAAATGCCATAGCAGCCCTGTAGCCGCGCCAGCAGCGGGTTTAATGCGTTTATCAGAGAAACCTCGATTGAGTTCAAAACGCCCTGTTCCCAGCGCATAAAACACGCCATGATCATATAATCTGTATGCGACACCAGCGCCCGCTGTCACGTGCGATGTGAGTCGTTCAACCCCATCAGTCATTTGGCGTTCCAAGCCGGTGTACACGCGCCATGAGAGCGGTGAGAAAAAGCGAGAGCGCGGCGTCAAAGAAAAAATATCGATCACATCTAAGCGCTGCAATTTAACCTTATCACTCTGATTGTTGGCACGCAGCTCAAGGTTTGCCATGTTGATATGCGCGCCTCTCAGAAAGCCGTGGCTATTATCTTCCAGGCTATGAAAGGCCATTCTCATCGATAGCGTTTGGTAAGTTTGCTCATCACGTTTACCGGCACCAATCGAGATGCGTCTTGAGTGATGCCCCTTTTCAGGCTGGATCGGTATTACTATTGGCAACGGCGTATCATCCGCTGGATATTTATTCAGCAATCCCAACAGTTCATGGCTGCGTTTGGCCAGTGCATCATCACGCGCCATGGTTGATTGTTGATAGCGCTGATAGCGATAAGCCGCATCAATAATCTTTCGCTGTTTAACGGTATCCAGCAGGATAAAGCCTGGCGATTTAACCACATCCGCGTCTTTCACTAGCTGCTCAAAATAACGCTGCTCATCACGCGAAAGCTGCGCCAATAGCACCTCAAGCTGAGTCATTTGCGAGGGGCGGAAGAGGGTCTCTTCGATCAATCCTGCCGCTTCAATCGACTTCACCGTGTCAATCGGGATAGCGGTAATGCCAAATTCATCTGTTAATTCGAGCCCGGGGCGGGCAACTTCCAATAATTCCAGTAGTCTGTATGAGCAATTTTCATCAAAAAAATAATAATCGAAATTAATCTCTTTCAACTCCCAAAGATGAACCACCATACGCTCAACTTCAGCAGGGGTTAAATTCAGGCGATACTCCCAGATATCTCGCTTTTCGATACGATTATATTCACGAATTTTATTGTAATAAGGTGTCACGATGAAGATACCCGGATAGCCTCCCGTTAACCCTTTAATCGCGTACAGTAACGAGTTATCAACTGCCTGGACATTTGCGCCAAAATTAACGGCGAATGAGAGCCACTTGGAGTCATTATCGCCGGCTGAACGGTCCAGCCTGAGGAGTGTATGGCCAAACATTGAAGACGGGCTGTTCAAATGGTAGGTCGGAAAAATTAACGTCACCTGTTCAGCCTTAACAATGCCTTGCCATTCGATGTAGTCGACACATTCAACAGCAGGCAATGTATTTGGGTCAATTGCAACATATTTTGAAAGCCAGCGTAAACGTGCGGGAAAGCGGCATATTGGATGCTCATTACCTTGCACGTCTTCACGATAAAATGCAGCCAATGTCGCCAGCATTTCGCCACGAGGGTTTTCGACCCCATCATCAGCATTGAAAAAAAGCGGGTCATCAACATGGCTTCGATAACTATTTCTGGCCATACGTTCCGGGTAATAATGCAGCAGGTTAATCCACTCGCGTGATTGCCATAATTGCTGCTCAACGACTGATGCCTGTATTGCCCTGAGCTGATCGCCCGATACAGCAAACGTCGCAGAAGAAAAACCAGTTATAAAGATAAGAATAGAAAAATAGAAATATCGAATTTTCACACGCATTCACACAGGTTATAAAAGCAAAAAATCCCTGTGCCTTACAGCACAGGGATTTAGACCACTCAATAGCAGTATTAGACTACGCGGCGTATTTAGCTAGACGAACGTCAGATTTCATCACTGTTAACAATGAATCGGTCACTTGCTGCGCTGTCACCTTGTCATGGGGAAAAATAGTGCTGAAGTTGTCGTGTACAACGGTTGCAAAAATATCACGATCACCCTTCTCTATACCCATCATCACAGCAACGGCATCCAGTGCTTCGCCATGCCCGCGAGCAACATCTTCAGAGAACTCATCCATGATGCTTGAGATCATTGAACTGCCACCATACGTGAGCGCACCATCAACAGAACAGCCATTGGTGCCAGAAGTCATACCAAAAGTATTGTTACCTGACGTACCATTGGTTGTACTCGCTAAAACGTGCGGTCCAATGCCAGACTGACCATCAAGCAGCATATTACCCCAGCCACAATCAGGGCCACCGGGTGCCGCTGCCATTGCAGAACCTGAACCTAATGTCAGTGCTGCTGCCAGTAAAATCTCTTTTCTCATTTTCATATTGCTATTCTCCCTCTGGAAGTGATTGAAAAACACCCAACGCTCTCTTTTATAGCGACTATTTTAAGGAGCGTCAAGCAGGTATTGGGCAACATCGTATTTTGTATACGCAGAAACGTTGTTCGGCCTGGGGCAATAAAACTTTAGAACGAAGGTACATTCTTAACTCAATCATTGGCAGTTCAATAAATACGTGAATAAAGTAGAAATAAACCACAGCTTTTACATTGGTTTAATAGCTGTTCCGGAAGATGATGCGATGATAAGCGGTAGTGTGTTAGCTAGTGCCATTTGCCAGCTCATTGGTTGCAGACCAAATACTTTTTTAAGGCGAGTGCAATTGAGGCTAGAGTTTTTGGGGCGTTCTGCGGGGGTCGGGTAGGCGCTGGTTGGAATAGGGTGAATTTTTTTTACCGTGAGCGGGGTATTATTTTGTGTTGCCAGGCGAACTATTTCCGATGCGAAGCCGTGCCAGTTGGTTTTGCCGCTACAGCATAGGTGATATGTGCCACTTTTTAATGCAATGGAATTGCCTTTAAGCTGGTTTAGTATTTTTGTGGTGGCACTAGCAATGAATTCGGCGGATGTTGGCGCACCAATTTGATCATCAATAATATTCAGCTCTTCTTTTTCTGCGGCAATTCGCAGGATGGTTTTAACAAAGTTATTGCCGTGCTCGCCATAAACCCAGGAGGTACGAAGGATTAGATGTGTGGCTTCTGTGGCTTTGATTGCCTGTTCACCAGCGAGTTTGCTTGCGCCGTAAATATTCAGTGGAGCGGGTTTGTCTTCTTCACGCCAGGGCTGGTTGCCGTTGCCATTAAAGACATAGTCGGTGGAGTAGTGAATGAGTGTGGCACCTATTTGGGCGGCTTCTTCGGCAAAAATACCCGGTGCGATGCCATTAATAGTGAAGGCCAGGTCGGGTTCTTTTTCTGCCTGGTCTACGGCGGTGTAGGCGGCGGCATTGATGATAATGTCAGGTTTTATTTCCTGCACGCGTTGACGTATTTGTTCGCTATTGGCGAGATCCAGGGTGGTGCGGTCAAAGGCGAACACCTCATTTTTCTCGCCAAGTGAATGTTGCAGTGCTGAGCCTACCTGGCCGTTGGCCCCGCTTAATAAAATCCTGAGTCTGATTGGTAGCATTATTTTTCTTCGTAGCGTGGTAAGTGTGTTTGATCGATTTGGCTGAGTGGCAGTGCCTGGTTGTCTTTAGGCGAGAGTAGTGGTTGTTCAATCGGCCATTTAATGCCAATTTCCTCATCATTCCATAAAATGCCCATTTCATGTTCTGGATGGTAAAGGTCACTGCACTTGTAGGTGAGGAGCGCTTCATCGCTGGTGACGCAGAAGCCATGGGCAAAACCGGGTGGAATGTAGAATTGGCGTTTATTTTTACCTGAGAGTGTTTCGCAGGCCCATTGTCCAAATGTGGGCGAGCCAACCCTGACATCAACCGCGACATCAAATACTTCGCCCTGAAGTACGGAGATGAGCTTGGCCTGTCCATGAGGGTTTTGCAGGTGCAGTCCGCGTAATGCGCCACGTTTTGAGAATGAGAGGTTGTCCTGTACGAAAGGCTCTGGGATGCCTGCTGCAGCGTAACGTTGGTTGTGAAAGGTTTCGACGAAATAGCCGCGCGTATCTTCAAGCACTGTTGGGGTGATGGTGAATACGCCGGGCAGCGTGGACTGAGTGATCTTCATTGCTAGTGTGCCCTTTGAAGCAGGGCGAGAAGATAGCTGCCATATTGGCTTTTGCTCAGGGGCTGCGCGAGCTGTTCTAGTTGTTCGCTATTGATGTAACCCATGTGCCATGCAATCTCTTCCGGGCAAGCAATTTTCATTGTTTGGCGCTCTTCGATCATTTGAATGAAATGGCTGGCCTGTAGTAAGGATTCATGCGTACCCGTGTCGAGCCACGCCATACCACGCCCCATCACTTCAATTTTTAACTGTTTACGATCAAGGTAGGCGCGATTAACATCGGTAATCTCAAGTTCACCGCGTGGTGATGGTTTGAGTTGCTTGGCGATTTCGACGACCTGATTGTCATAGAAATAAAGACCGGTGACGGCAATATTGGACGGTGGGTTTTCTGGTTTCTCTAAAATATTGTTCACATTGCCTTGCTCATCAAACGACACGACGCCGTATCGCTGGGGATCTCTGACTGTGTAGCCGAAAATGGTTGCCCCTTCTTCTATTTGTGCGGCGCTTTGGAGTAGCTTTGATAGTTTGTGGCCGTAATAGAGATTGTCGCCCAGAATCAAACAGACGTTGTCATCGCCGATAAATGCTTCGCCGATGATGAACGCCTGTGCCAATCCTTCCGGGTTGGCTTGTTCTGCGTAGCTAAGGCTAATGCCCCATTCAGCGCCGTCGCCGAGCAGTTGCTTGAATAGCGGTAGATCCTGGGGGGTGCTGATAATTAAAATATCGGTGATGCCTGCGAGCATCAGGGTGGTCAGTGGATAGTAGATCATTGGTTTATCGTAGACGGGTAGCAGTTGTTTGCTGATGACTCTGGTGACGGGATGTAAGCGGGTGCCACTGCCGCCTGCTAAAATGATGCCTTTCATGGTTTTGTCTCCAGTCCTAATCGTTCGCCCCGGTAACTGCCATCGAGTATATGTTGCCACCAGTCGCTGTTGTTAAGATACCACTGTACTGTTTTACGCAAGCCAGAATTGAAGTCTTCTTGTGGCTGCCAATTTAGCTCGTCAGCAATCTTGCTGGCATCAATCGCATAACGGAGGTCGTGTCCGGGGCGGTCTTCGACAAAAGTGACTAGCGAGTAGTGTGGTTTGTGAGATGAGTCAGGCAGTTGTTCATCGAGTAGTTCACAGATGCCTTGCACCACTTCAAGGTTGGTTTTTTCATTGTGCCCACCAATGTTATAGCTTTGTCCGGGGCGACCGTGTGTGAGTACATTGAATAGTGCTCGCGCATGGTCATCAACGTAGAGCCAGTCACGAACATTTGAGCCATCACCGTAGACCGGTAGCGGCTCTCCGCGCATCGCTTTGAGAGTAATGAGTGGGATCAGCTTTTCCGGGAATTGATAGGGGCCATAGTTATTCGAGCAGTTGCTCATCACAACGGGTAGGCCGTAGGTGTGATACCAGGCGTTAACCAGATGGTCTGATGATGCTTTACTGGCTGAGTATGGTGAGCTGGGTTGGTACGGTGTTGTTTCACTGAAATACCCTGTTTCACCCAGCGAGCCAAAGACCTCGTCGGTTGATATGTGATGAAAGCGGAAGCGCTCTTTTGTCATCTTCTCTAATTGTTGCCAATAGTTGAGCGTCTGTTGTAGCAATACATAGGTACCGACGATATTGGTCTGAATGAATTCAGAGGGCCCCTCTATGGAGCGGTCAACGTGGGATTCCGCTGCCAGGTGCATGATGGCATCAGGTTTGTACCGCTGAAGTATTGACGCGATTTTTTCGCCGTCGCAGATGTCAATTTGTTCAAAATGATAGCGGCTAGCGGTTGTCACTTCACTGAGTGATTCGAGGTTCCCTGCATAAGTGAGTTTGTCTACATTAACAACTGTTACATCATGCTCTTTAATTAATAGTCGTATTAATGCAGAGCCAATAAATCCTGCGCCACCGGTTACCAGTAATTTCATTTTTTCAAGCTATTTGAATAGAAAGGAACCCCAGGTTGAAGTCTCCCGAGAGGCTTGAATGAGCCTAAAATATTAGCATGGCTATTGCTAATGCAGCAAGGGATGGCATTGTCGAGTGACGGGGGAGGGGATTAAGTAGTGCTGGTGTAATGAAACTGGGCCCTTAGGAACGTGCACGGAATAACTTACCGTTTTCGCATCTCTGCTTCAGCCCGTCTTTGCCCGTTCTTCAATCACAAAAACTTGAAATAGAACGATTATTCCTCCGCTTTTTCTCAATCAGAACGAACGAACAAATACAAACTAAATCAGAGCCCCAAAACAGCAAGTTATTCCGTGCACGTTCCTTATTTGATGAGCCCGGTTTTTGTTACTGTTTGCTTGCTATGTTTAGGTTATGCCACAACTTCTGCGTTGGCCCGGTCTGGTTCATCGTGTAGAAATGAAAACCAGGTGCACCGTTGTCGAGTAGCTTTTGGCACATTTCAGTTACCACCTCTTCACCAAAGGCGATCAATGATGCCTTGTCGCCCCCATAGCCATCCAGTCGTTTTGCAATCCAGCGAGGAATCTCTGCGCCACACATGTCCGAGAAGCGCTTGAGATTGCTGTAGTTGGTAATTGGCATGATGCCGGGGATGATCGGGATATCGACGCCGAGCTTTTCACAGTCATCGACAAAGCGATAATAGCCGTCGGCACTGTAGAAGTACTGTGTGATCGCAGCATTGACTCCAGCCTTGACCTTGCGGGCAAAGTTTTCCATGTCTACCTGCGCGTTAGGCGCCTGTGGGTGGAATTCCGGGTAGGCGGCCACTTCAATGTGAAAATGATCGCCCGTTTCACTGCGAATAAATTCGACCAGTTCATTGGCATAGCGGAATTCACCGGTTTCACGCATGCCTGAAGGCATATCGCCGCGCAGTGCGACGATGCGTTTAACCCCGAGTCCCACGTAACCTTTGAGCAGTTCGCGAACCCCTTTCTGCGTCGAACCGATACAGGAGAGGTGCGGTGCTGCGGCATAGCCCTTTTCCTGAATGGCTTTGACGGTATCGAAGGTGCCTTCCTGCGTGCTGCCTCCCGCACCAAAGGTGACCGAGAAATAGGCGGGGTTTAACATGGCCAGTTCCGATAATGTCTTGCGCAGGTTCTCCGCGCCCTTTTCTGTCTTGGGGGGGAAGAACTCGCAGCTGAAGCTGTGTGGATATTTCTTTTGCGTGTTCATGTGTGTTCCTTTATCGATTAAAACGAAAGCGGGGTGGTTGCCCACCCCGTTAGCGATGTGATCGATTAGTATCGGTAGTGGTCTGGCTTATATGGGCCTTCGACTGGCACACCGATGTAATCTGCCTGCTCTTTGCTAAGCGTGGTCAGGTTTACTCCGATCTTCGCCAGGTGTAGTCGTGCAACCTCTTCATCCAGATGTTTCGGCAGGATGTGAACGTTGATTTCGTACTGCTCACGGCGAACGAAAAATTCGATCTGCGCCAACACCTGATTGGTGAAAGAGTTAGACATTACAAAGCTTGGATGACCGGTACCACAACCCAGATTCACCAGGCGTCCTTCGGCCAGCATGATGATGCGGTTGCCGCTTGGCAGTTTGATGTGATCAACCTGTGGCTTGATGTTTTCCCACTCGTACTGACGCATGCCATTGATGTCGATCTCGTTATCAAAGTGGCCAATGTTACAAACGATGGTCTGATTCTTCATCTGTACCATGTGGTCATGGGTGATGATATCTTTGTTGCCAGTGGTGGTAACAAAGATATCGCCGATTGGGGCTGCTTCTTCCATAGTGATTACGCGAAAACCTTCCATTGCTGCCTGTAGTGCACAGATTGGATCGATCTCGGTGATCATCACGGTCGCGCCCAGTCCCTTCAGCGACTGCGCAGAACCTTTACCCACATCGCCGTAGCCAGCAACGATGGCGATCTTGCCCGCTACCATGACGTCGGTTGCACGCTTGATGCCATCAACCAGCGACTCACGACAGCCATACAGGTTGTCGAATTTTGATTTGGTGACAGAGTCATTAACATTCATTGCAGGGAATAGTAGCTCGCCGCTTTCAACCATCTCATACAGGCGATGTACGCCGGTAGTGGTCTCTTCGGTCACGCCCTGAATGTTGGCGGCCTGTTTGGTCCAGAACTGGTTGTCTTCTTTGATCATGCGAGCCAAAACGCCCAGAATGCATTTGAACTCTTCGTTATCGGTGGTCTCCGGGCCTGGCACGATGCCGCTCTTTTCATACTCAACGCCTTTATGAACCAGCAGGGTTGCGTCACCACCGTCGTCTAGGATCATGTTAGCAGTTTCGCCGTTTGGCCATCTGAAGGCCTGCTCGGTACACCACCAGTACTCTTCCAGGGTTTCGCCCTTCCATGCGAAGACAGGTACGTCTGTGGCTGCAATCGCTGCGGCCGCGTGATCCTGGGTTGAGAAAATGTTGCATGATACCCAGCGCACTTCGGCTCCCAGTGCGGTCAGGGTTTCGATCAGGACTGCGGTCTGGATGGTCATGTGCAGGCTGCCCATGATGCGAGCGCCTTTGAGTGGTTTTTCGGCGCCGTATTTTGTGCGTAGCGCCATTAGACCGGGCATTTCGGTCTCAGCGATGTTCATCTCTTTGCGGCCCCAGTCTGCCAGGGATATGTCGGCGATTTTATAATCGGTAAATTGAGACATTCGTTGTCCTCCAAATTTAACCGAGCGCCGTTGTTGCTGAAATCTCTTTCCGAGCCTGGCAGATTTTTCCAATATCAATTTGGCTATCTGTCGCAGCGCTCCTCGGAATGAGGGAAAAGCTTTTAAATGTTAGTTGAATGTTTCCTACCCTGAGGGCACAAGTGTATCGGAGATTCAGAGTAGAAGTTTAATGCAGGTTGGGGTGTGAATAAACCCCAACCTGTGTGACTTGCTTAACGATTTGGGCTTTTAGATGCCAGCGGCGTCGCGCAGTGCGTCTGCTTTATCTGTTTTTTCCCAAGTAAAGTTAGGCTCTTCGCGACCGAAGTGACCGTAGGCTGCTGTTGCGCGATAAATCGGACGCAGCAGATTCAGCATTGCAATCAGTCCTTTTGGGCGTAGGTCAAAATGCTGGCGAACCAGTTCAACAATCTTGTCGTTTGATATTTTGCCGGTGCCGAAGGTTTCAATTGAGATCGAGGTGGGTTCGGCGACACCAATCGCATAAGAGATTTGAATCTCACAGCGATCGGCAAGGCCTGCCGCAACCACATTTTTTGCCACATAACGTCCGGCGTAAGCGGCTGAGCGATCAACCTTTGATGGGTCTTTGCCAGAGAACGCACCGCCACCGTGACGCGCCATGCCGCCGTAGGTATCAACGATGATTTTGCGTCCGGTCAGACCGCAATCGCCTACTGGGCCACCGACGACAAAACGGCCGGTTGGATTGATGTGGTACTGAGTATCAGCGTTGATCCATTCGGCTGGCAATACTGGCTTGATGATCTCTTCCATGACCGCTTCGCGCAGGTTGTTGGTGCTGATATCAGGGTTGTGCTGGGTTGATAGTACGACTGCTTCGATCCCGACTGGTTTGTGATCTTCATAGCGAAAGGTGACCTGGCTCTTCGCATCTGGACGCAGCCACGGTAGCGTGCCGTTTTTACGTACATCGGCCTGACGCTTAACCAGTTTATGGGCGTAGTGAACCGGTGCTGGCATCAGTACATCGGTTTCGTTGCTGGCGTAACCAAACATCAAGCCTTGATCACCCGCGCCCTGTTCGTGGTCGTCAAATTCATCAACACCCTGTGCGATGTCGGCAGACTGTTTGTCGATGGAGGTGATCACCGCGCATGATTCCCAATCGAAGCCCATTTCTGAGCTGTTGTAACCGATCTCTTTGACGGTCTTGCGAACTACCGCCTGCATATCGACCCACGCAGAGGTGGTGATTTCACCAGAGAGGATCACCATGCCGGTATTGACCATTGTTTCGCAGGCAACACGTGCAGTAGGGTCTTGCTCAAAAATCGCGTCAAGTACCGCATCAGAGATTTGATCGGCAACCTTATCCGGGTGGCCTTCAGAAACAGATTCAGAAGTGAAGAGATGTGATGTTGTCATGCCGTCCTCTTTTGGGGTATGTTTTGCCGATTGCGTCTGCCCGTGAAACCTTCCTGTTCACGAGAGTGATTTTTGTAATTAGTGTTAAAGTTTCGCGATTGTAGCGGCTTGTTAATGATATGTCATGTAGGCATATCATGTCCTTTCGAAGCTGGGGTGTTTGCATCGTAGCGGCCAGCGTATAATGGTGTCTATGTATAAACAGTCATTCTGGTTTATTTGTTAAGGTAGGGAGAAGTGCCTATTATGGTTAGTCTAGAGACGCCGCTGTGTGAGTTTGGTAAGCCCGCAATTAATTTTGATCTGCCGGGTGTTGATGGTAAGCGTTGGTCGCTTGCAGATTGCAAAGGCGAAAATGGTCTGTTGGTGATGTTTATCTGCAATCACTGCCCTTACGTGATTGCGATTCGTGAGCGCATCGTGCGTGATGCGCGTGAGTTGAAATTCAGCGGGGTGAATTTTGTGGCGATTATGTCTAATGATCCGTCAGACTACCCAGAAGATTCATTTGAGAATATGAAGCAGGTCGCGGCTGAATTCGATTTTCCTTTTCCTTATCTATTAGATGAAACTCAGGCGGTAGCGAAGGCCTATGGGGCGATCTGTACGCCGGATTTTTTTGGTTATAGCCGTGATCTTGAGTTGCAGTATCGCGGCCGGCTTGATGCCAGTCGTAAAGAGAGTGCGCCGCAGGATGCGAGGCGTGAGCTGTTTGAGGCGATGGTGCAGGTGGCGGAGAGTGGTGAGGGGCCGCGTGAGCAGATCCCGAGTATGGGTTGCTCGATAAAGTGGATTTCCTCGTCCTGAATAGGGCTGTTGTGCGAAAATAGTCGTTGAAAAGGTGGGGTGTGACCTAAAGTGGCTGTGAAGTTGTTTTTTGCCCTCTATTATCTTATTGTTATTTATTAGTTTTTTCTTTCTTCCGTGATTGGCTATTGCCGAACTGGCGCTGGTAGGCGAAAATAGCTGGTTCTTGCTGAAGGCTATATCCGCTAAAACTAAGTGATTGAGCCGGTTGATATTTGACTTTGCTTCTCACGGGGAGAGTCGTTTCTTAATTAATAATTTAGGCTTGGTTGATTTCAGCCTGATTGCTTTAAGCTTGGAACGGTCCGCAGAGAGTTAAGAAACTAGAATCATAAATAAGGACTGGGATGCGTCACCCTCCGGTAGTGCTAGGTATTGTGGGAAAACCAGTGGCTGAGCGACGAGCGCTCGCCGCTGGAATTTCGCGTTTGCTGGGTGGAACGCAGCGTGTCTCCAGGCTTTCAATGGATGATTATAGAAAACAGAATCGAGAGAATGGGCTGAAACAGGAGGTGACGGCGGCACATCCGGCAGCAATCAGGCTGGATATGGTGGAGCAGCATTTAGCCCTGTTGAAGCGTGGTGATGCAATATTGCGCCCTACCTACAACAGGCAGAACGATACCTTTGAGCCTGCAGAATATATAGAGCCGCGCCCGTTTGTGATTATTGACGGTGAGCTTGGGTTTTTTACGCAAGGCGTGCGTAACAGTTTGGATTTAAGAGTTTTTTATGGCTCTGATGATGTTGTCGATGAGTGGCCCGGGGGCTTAGCTGAAGATGCTGTGGCTTATTTGGAGTCGCAACGGAAGTGGGCTGATCTGGTGGTGGAGCATTTGCCATCAGAGGGTGCGAATGAAGGAACGGCGTTAGCGTTAACACTGCGCCCGACACTGCCGCATCTTGCGTTGCAAGCATTGATAGCGGCGGCTGGTGAGCAGCATGGCATGCGACTGGAGTTGGCGCGTGACATGGGGTTGCCGGTAGATCGAGTGGTGATTGATAGCACCATTAGCAGTAAGGCGGCAGAGTACTTTAAGAAGCGCTTGTTGGCAGAAATGCCGAGTGAATTTCGATCGGCGTCAGGCGCGCAGAGCGAGACTCAGGATTGTGCTGAGTCGCTGGCATTAGCCCAGGTTTTGGTAACGCTACACCTGTTGAAAGTGGCGGGTGGTTAAACAGAATTTATAGGGCAGCGATAGTGGGTCGTGGTTTGAATGTCGCTGTTGTAACAGTTTTATTTTTGAAATAGATAGGAGAAAGCAATGCCATCTCGTAGAGATTTAGCAAATGCCATTCGTGCACTGAGCATGGATGCAGTACAAAAAGCCAATTCTGGTCACCCAGGGGCTCCGATGGGCATGGCGGATATCGCTGAGGTGTTGTGGAACGACAACCTGAGCCATAACCCAGCAAACCCAGACTGGAGTAACCGCGACCGCTTCATTCTATCTAATGGTCACGGTTCGATGCTCATCTACTCATTGCTACACCTGACCGGCTATGACCTCTCTATTGATGACCTGAAGCAGTTCCGTCAGCTGCACTCCAGGACCCCGGGGCATCCTGAATATGGTTATGCGCCCGGCGTTGAGACCACCACCGGCCCTCTGGGGCAGGGGATTACCAACGGTGTCGGTATGGCGATTGCTGAAAAGGCGTTGGCGGCACAGTTTAACCAGAAAGATCACGGTATTGTTGACCATCATACCTACGTATTTCTCGGTGATGGCTGTTTGATGGAAGGGATCTCTCATGAAGCGTGCTCGCTGGCGGGAACGCTAGGGTTGGGTAAATTGATCGCCTTCTGGGATGACAATGGTATCTCTATCGATGGACACGTTGATGGCTGGTTTACAGACGATACACCGAAGCGTTTTGAGTCTTACGGCTGGCATGTGATTGCCGATGTTGATGGTCATGATCATGAGGCACTGACAAAAGCGATCGATATGGCGAAGGCGATGACCGACAAACCAACCATGATCTGCTGTAAAACAACCATCGGTTTTGGTTCGCCAAACAAGGCTGGTAGTCACGCTTGTCACGGTGCGGCACTCGGACAGGATGAGATCAACCTGACCAAAGCGGCACTGGGCTGGGATCACGCGGCATTCGAAATACCCTCTGATGTTTATGCTGGCTGGGATGCAAAAGAGAAAGGCGCGACGGTAGAAGCGGCATGGAATGAGAAGTTCGCCGCGTATAAAGCTGCGTTTCCAGCTCTGGCAGCGGAATACGAACGCCGCATGGCGGGCGATCTGCCTGCTGACTGGTCAGCCAGTTCTGCCGAGTACATCGCCAGCGTTAATGCCGCTGCAGCAAGTCCGGCAACACGCAAAGCGTCACTCGCCTCTATCGAAGCTTACTCGCCAATGTTGCCTGAACTGTTTGGTGGTTCCGCTGATCTTGGTTGCTCAAACCTGACTGAATGGTCTGGCTACAAACCGATGGATAGCAACGAAGTACCTAATTACGTTCGCTACGGTGTGCGTGAGTTTGGTATGTCTGCGATGATGAACGGTATTGCGTTGCACGGTGGTCTGATCCCATTCGGTGCGACCTTCCTGATGTTCTCTGAGTATGCGCGTAATGCCCTGCGCATGGCGGCTTTGATGAAGATTCGCAGCATTTTTGTCTTTACCCACGATTCGATCGGTTTGGGTGAAGATGGCCCGACTCATCAGCCTGTCGAACAGATTCCTACCCTGCGTATGATTCCAAACATGGCCGTGTGGCGTCCTTGTGATGCAGTGGAAGCGTCAGTGTCGTGGGCGCAGGCCGTTGAGCGTAAAGACGGCCCGTCTACCTTGATATTTTCTCGTCAGGATCTGGATCATCAGACACGTAGTGATGCGAAAATTGCGGCTATCGCTAAAGGTGGTTACATCCTGAAAGATTGTGACGGCACTCCAGATGCAATTATTATTGGCACCGGTTCTGAAGTTGCGCTGGCGATGGGTGCTGCTGAAGCACTGTCCGGTAAGAAGATTCGTGTTGTTTCGATGCCTTCAACCAACCTGTTTGATGCACAGGATGCTGCGTATCGCTCATCGGTACTGATCAAAGGCGTTCCAACTGTGGCGGTTGAGGCGGCTGTGACAGGCGGCTGGTACAAATATGCAGATGCCGTAGTTGGTATTGACCACTTTGGTGAGTCTGCGCCTGCTCCTGAGCTGTTCAAAGAATTCGGCTTTACTGTAGAGAACGTTGTCGCGGCTGTCGAAGGCGTTCTCTAAATAACAATTTAATAAGTTCGCCCCTATGTGCGTTTTAATGACGCTGTTCAGGCGGGCAAAAATTTTTATTTACCTTTTAGGAGTAAGATTATTATGACAATTAAAATCGGTATTAATGGTTTCGGCCGTATCGGTCGTATGGCCTTCCGTGCTGTGGCGCAGGAGTTTGATGACATGGAGATCGTTGCGATCAATGATCTACTGGACGCTGATTACCTTGCGTACATGTTAAAATACGATTCAGTACACGGTCGTTTTGATGGTGAAGTTTCTGTTGATAACGGTGCACTGATCGTTAATGGTAAGAAAATTCGTCTGACTGCAGAGCGTAACCCTGCTGATCTTAAATGGAGCGACGTTGATGTTGATATCGTGCTTGAATGTACCGGTTTCTTCCTGACCGAAGAGACTTGCCAGGCGCACATCGATGCGGGCGCGAAGAAGGTTGTTCAATCGGCACCTTCTAAAGATGCGACTCCTATGTTTGTCTTCGGTGTTAACCACAATGAGTACGCAGGTCAGGCAATCAGTTCTGCGGCTTCCTGTACCACTAACTGCCTGGCTCCTGTTGCCAAAGTTCTGAACGACCAGTTCGGTATCAAACGCGGTCTGATGACGACTGTCCATGCTGCAACCGCTACCCAGAAAACAGTTGATGGCCCTTCTCAGAAAGACTGGCGCGGTGGCCGTGGTATTCTGGAAAACATCATTCCTTCTTCTACTGGTGCTGCTAAAGCGGTAGGGGTGGTGCTGCCTGAGCTGAATGGCAAGCTGACCGGTATGGCTTTCCGTGTCCCAACTTCAGACGTATCTGTCGTTGATCTGACCGTTGAGCTGGACAAAGATGCCTCTTACGATGACATCTGTGCCGCAATGAAAGCGGCTTCTGAGTCTGACGAAATGGGCCAGACCCTGGGTTACACCGATGAAAAGGTGGTTTCTACAGACTTCCGCGGTGTTGGTTATTCTTCTATCTTCGATTCAGGTGCTGGTATTGCACTGGATAGCACTTTTGTTAAAGTGGTTTCATGGTACGACAACGAGTATGGCTACACCTGTAACATGATGCGTTTTGTTCGTCACGTAGCGGCAAATTAAAAACGTTCTGTTAGCGGGGCTTTGAAAGGCATGGGAGTTCGCGCTCCCGTGCCTTCTCTCTTTTCGAGAGATTTGCTGAGAGAAAGACTCTGATCAAATTTTTTGAAAACCTTGGGAGCTGTTAATGTCTGTAATTAAAATGATCGACCTGGATCTGGCCGGTAAGCGCGTACTGATTCGCCAGGATCTGAACGTGCCGCTTAAAGATGGTGCGGTATCTGATGACACCCGTATCCGCGCATCATTGCCAACTATTCAAAAGGCGCTTGAAGGTGGCGCTAAGGTAATGATCATGTCCCACCTGGGCCGCCCAACTGAAGGTGAGTCCGATGGCAAGTACTCTTTAGCGCCGGTTGCTGCCTATGTGGGTGAGCTGCTGGGCAAAGAGGTTAAGCTGGTTAAAGATTACCTGGATGGCGTTGAACTGGTTGACGGTGAAGTCGCGATTCTTGAAAACGTACGTTTCAATGTTGGCGAAAAGAAAAACGAAGATGCACTGGCAAAGCAGTATGCTGCACTTTGTGACGTGTTTGTAATGGATGCATTTGGTACCGCACATCGCGCACAGGCATCTACACATGGTGTTGCTAAATTTGCACCGACTGCATGTGCGGGCCCGCTGCTAGCGGGTGAGCTGGAAGCGCTTGGTAAAGCGCTGGATAACCCGGCGCGTCCGATGGTCGCTATTGTGGGTGGCTCTAAAGTTTCAACCAAACTGACTGTGCTGGAATCACTTTCCAGGATTGTTGATCAGCTGATTGTGGGTGGTGGCATCGCGAATACTTTTATCGCTGCAGCAGGGCATAACGTTGGTAAGTCTCTTTATGAGGCTGACCTGATTGATACCGCTAAAAAGCTGACGGCTGATGCGCAATCACGCGGTGGCGACATCCCAGTGCCAAGCGATGTTGTTTGTGCGAAAGAGTTTGCGGAAAGTGCTGCGGCAGAATTAAAAGCGGCATCTGATGTTGCAGATGATGACATGGTGTTTGATATCGGCCCTGATAGTGCGAAAGAGCTGGCTGAAATTCTGAAAAATGCCGGTACCATCGTCTGGAATGGTCCTGTTGGTGTATTTGAGTTTGATCAGTTTGGTGAAGGCACTAAAGCAATTGCGAATGCGATTGCAGAGAGCCCTGCGTTTTCAATCGCAGGTGGTGGCGATACATTAGCGGCGGTTTCAAAATATAATATTGCCGATAAGGTTTCATATATTTCAACGGGCGGTGGCGCATTCCTTGAATTCCTGGAGGGCAAGAAACTGCCTGCCGTCGAAATCCTGGAAGAACGCGCTAAATAATAGCAGCTACATATGGAGGTCAGATGACCTCTGTTTTACAATTAATATCTAGGAGAAGATAAGTTGCGCAGAACAAAGATTGTCGCGACTCTAGGGCCGGCAACAGACGACCTTAAAGTGCTGGAGTCACTGGTAGTAGCCGGTGTGGATGTTGTGCGTTTGAATTTTTCTCACGGCTCTTTTGAAGAGCAAAAATGTCGTGCAGACAATATTAGAAAATTTGCAGAAAAGCACGGCAAAGCAATTGGTGTGCTGGTCGATCTGCAGGGGCCGAAGATTCGCACCTGTAAATTTAAGGAAGGCAAAGTAAACCTGGTCGAAGGGGATAGCTTTATTCTTGATGCGGCATTGGGTGATCTTGAAGGGACCAATGAGCGAGTTGGCCTGACCTATAAGCAGTTGCCTAATGATGTGAAATCAGGTGATACATTATTGCTTGATGATGGCCGCATGATTCTTGAAGTGACTGAAGTTAAAGGCCAGGAAGTACACACCAAAGTGATGCATACCGGCCCTTTGTCTAATAACAAAGGGATCAACCTGCAAGGCGGCGGCCTTTCTGCCCCGGCTTTAACGGAAAAAGATAAAATCGATATTGTTTCCGCAGCGAAGATCAATGCTGACTTTGTAGCGGTTTCATTTCCACGTACAGCAGAAGATGTTAATGAATGTCGTCGCCTATTGAATGAGGCGGGCGGTTCCGCAGCGATAGTTTCAAAGATTGAGCGCGCAGAAGCACTGGATGTGATCGATGAAATTATTGAGGCCTCTGAAGTGATCATGGTCGCACGTGGTGATCTTGGTGTTGAAGTAGGTGATGCTGAACTGCCTGCCATTCAAAAAGATCTGATTAAGCGTGCGCGTGCGATGGATCGTGTTGTGATCACGGCAACACAGATGATGGAGTCGATGATTGAAAACCCGATCCCAACACGAGCAGAAGTCTTTGATGTTGCCAATGCCGTGCTGGATGGTACTGATGCGGTGATGCTATCGGGTGAAACCGCTGCGGGTAAGTATCCTGCCAAGGTTGTTGAATCAATGGGGCGTATCTGTGAAGAAGCAGAGAAACAGAGTACCACACGTGTCTCTGATCACCGTGTAGACCTCACCTTTGGCCGCACTGATGAGGCAATAGCGATGGCAACGATGTATACCGCTAACCATTTGGATGTCGATGGTATCGCAGCGTTGACTGAATCCGGTTCTACCGCGCTTTGGATGTCTCGTATCAGTTCTGGTCTACCAATCTATGCATTGACTCAGAGCGAGAAAACCAAACGTCGTATGACGTTGTACCGTGGTGTGTACCCGATGAGCATTAATATTGATGATGTTAAACAGTACCAGCTTAGTGCGCATGCGCAGAAAGTATTGTTAGCGCGTGGCGTTGTTAAAAATGACGATCTGATCATTATCACTAAAGGTGATAAGGTCGGTGTTGATGGCGGCACTAACTCGATGAAAATTGTTCGTATCGGGGCTTGATTGCTGAGGCCTTCCCCGGTATATAACGTGTTATAAATCTTTTAGAACTTAAATAACCTTCAATAACAGGAGAAACAGAAATGGCTTTGATTTCACTACGCCAGTTACTGGATCATGCTGCGGAAAATGCCTACGGCATGCCAGCATTTAATGTAAACAACATGGAGCAGGTTCACGCGATCATGCGGGCTGCTGATGCCGTTGACTCACCGGTGATCATGCAGGGTTCTGCTGGCGCACGTGCTTATGCAGGAGAACCTTTCCTGCGTCACCTGATCGCTGCTGCGGTTGAGCAGTATCCACACATTCCAGTTGTGATGCATCAGGATCACGGTTCCGAGCCTGCAGTATGTCTGCGCTCTATCCAGTCTGGTTTTTCATCAGTCATGATGGATGGTTCTTTAGAAGCGGATATGAAAACCCCTTCTTCTTTTGAATACAACATAAATGTCACCAAGACTGTTGTTGATATGGCACACGCGGGTGGTGTTTCTGTCGAGGGTGAGCTGGGTTGCCTGGGTTCTCTTGAGACTGGCGAAATGGGTGAAGAAGATGGCCATGGCGCGGAAGGTAAACTAGACCTGGATATGCTGTTGACCGATCCACAGGAAGCGAAAGATTTCGTTGAGCAGACCAATGTTGATGCACTAGCAATCGCGATTGGCACCTCTCACGGTGCATACAAATTCACCAAGAAACCGACTGGTGACGTACTGCGTATCGATCGCATCAAAGAGATTCACGCTGTGATCCCTAACACTCACCTGGTAATGCATGGTTCTTCTTCAGTGCCTCAGGAGTGGCTAGAAACTATCAACAACTACGGTGGTGACATGGGTCAGACTTATGGTGTACCCGTTAGTGAAATCGTTGAAGGCATTAAGCACGGTGTACGAAAAGTTAATATCGATACTGATCTGCGTATGGCTTCTACTGGTGCAGTTCGTAAGTTCCTTGCTGAAAATACCGCTAACTTCGATCCACGTAAATTTCTGAAAGAGTCTACTGCTGCAATGTCTGAAATCTGTAAGGCTCGTTTTGAAGCGTTTGGTTGTGCAGGACAGGCTTCAAAAATTGAAGTCAAGTCACTTGAGCAGATGATCAGTTTTTACAAATAAAACTGATTTGATACTATAAAAAAGCCCCGAGCTGTGCCGCAGTTCGGGGCTTTTCTTATTCAGCTTGGAATATTTTTTAGCTGATTATCGAGGCGAGGTATTTGCTGAATTCCTTGCCATTTTCGGGGTGCCTCATACCATATTCAACAAAGGCCTTCATGTAACCAATTTTTGAGCCACAATCATGAGATTTCCCTGTCATGTGAAAGGCTTCCACCGTCTCCAGCTCGATCAAGCTGGCGATCGCATCGGTTAATTGGATTTCATCACCAGCGCCTGGCGCCGTATTTTCAAGTAAATCCCAAATTTTTGATGACAGCACATAACGACCGACAACCGCGAGATTGGAAGGCGCTTCTTCTACTTTGGGTTTTTCTACGATTTTTGTCATCGCGGCTGATTCACCAGGCAGTACTGTTTTACCACCACAATCGACCACGCCATAGCTGGAGACCTGCTCTGAAGGGACTGGTTCAACCATTATTTGGCTGGTTTGAGTCTCTTCAAAGCGTTTAATCATTGCGGCAAGATTTTCGTTTTTAAGGTTGCATGATGCTTCATCGATCAATACATCAGGTAACACGACAATAAATGGTTTGTCACCAATCAGTGGTCGTGCTGTAGCAACCGCATGCCCCAGCCCTTTTGCCTGCCCCTGACGGACGTGCATAATGGTGATCTCTTTAGGGCAGATGGTCTGAATCTCTTTTAATAACTTTCTTTTAACCTTTTTTTCCAGGGTTGTTTCCAGCTCAAAAGATTTATCAAAGTGATTTTCAATGGCATTTTTTGATGAGTGTGTAACCAGTACGATCTCTTTAATACCCGCATCGATACACTCGTTGACGATATATTGAATCAACGGCTTATCAACTAGCGGTAGCATCTCTTTGGGGATGGCCTTGGTTGCTGGTAACATGCGGGTGCCAAGACCGGCGACAGGGATAACTGCTTTTGTAATCATAGTGATGTTTATTTTCCCGTTTAAATTTTGTAATAGTCTTGATACCACGAAATAAAATTTGCAATACCGTCTTCTATAGTCGTCGCTGGTTTAAAACCGACATCATTTACCAGGTCATCTATGTTGGCATAAGTGGCAGGAACGTCGCCGGGTTGTAGCGGTAGTAAGTTTTTCTCGGCCTTGATCCCCAGGCACTCCTCTATGACTTCAATGAAGCGTAGTAGTTCAACAGGTTGATTATTACCGATGTTGTAAATTCGGTAGGGCGCATAGCTGGTGCCGGTGTCGGGTGCATCGCTTGACCAATCTGGGTTTGGCGTGGCGGTACTGTTGAGGGTTCGAATAACCCCTTCTACGATGTCATCAATATAGGTGAAGTCACGTTGACACTTTCCAAAATTAAAAACATCGATGGGTTCTTTGGCCAATATTTTCTTGGTGAAGGAGAAGTAAGCCATATCAGGCCTGCCCCATGGGCCGTAGACGGTAAAGAACCTCAAGCCTGTGGTTGGAATGTTATAAAGATTACTATAGCTATGCGCCATTAGCTCGTTTGCTTTTTTAGTGGCGGCATACAGGCTTACCGGGTGGTCTACATTGTGATGAATAGAGAAAGGCATCTGTGTATTGGCACCGTAAACCGAGCTGCTGGAGGCGTATACCAAATGTTTAACGCTGTAGTTTCGACAGCCTTCCAGTATGTTTAGCATGCCGCTTAAATTACTGTCGGCGTAGGCGTGAGGATTCTGCAAGGAGTATCGAACCCCTGCTTGGGCGGCGAGGTGAACGACGCGCTCTGGTTGATGTTCTTTGAAAACTTGATCGATGCGCTCCCGGTCAGCCAGATCGGCGCGAATATCGGTGAAATCCGCATGCTCGTTTAATGGGGAGAGTCGGTCTTCTTTTAGTGAGACATCATAATAGTCGTTTAGGTTATCAACACCAATGACCTCGTCGCCCTGTTTTAATAGGGCTTGAGCGACATAGGAGCCAATAAACCCAGCCGTTCCGGTGACAAGTATACGCATAAGTTTTCCTTGTGGGGTGCTATTTTGTTATAGCCGTCCATCAGTCTCATTAGCCGCAAAAAGATATTTTGCATCAAAGATGACCGCGCCAGGTTTACATAATGCTTTAATCTTTTTGATCCCCATCTCTTTGAATTCATCATGGGCGACAGCAATGATAATGGCATCGTAGGCGTTAGGGGATAAGTTTTTCTCAAGCGTTATGTTGTATTCATGTTTTGCTTGATCAGAATCTACCCAGGGGTCATAAACTGCAATGTTGGCATGATAGACCTTAAGCTCTTCCAGGATATCGATGGCCTTAGTATTACGCAGATCAGGGCAGTTTTCTTTAAAGGTGAAACCAAGTAATAGAACATTGGCACCTACAATAGAGCGGCGGTGTTGTGCCATCAAACGAATGACTCTTTGTGCGACGTATTGTCCCATGTTGTCATTCAATGCGCGGGTTGCTGGGATGATGGTGGGTGTGTAACCAACTTCCTGAGCCTTATGGACAAGGTAATAAGGGTCAACACCAATGCAGTGGCCACCGACTAATCCAGGACGAAAGGGGAGAAAGTTCCATTTTGTGCCGGCTGCTTCTAGCACCTCCTGGGTGTCTATGCCGAGGTGGTCAAAAATTTGGGCTAATTCATTGATCAGCCCTATATTGACATCTCGCTGGGTGTTTTCGATCACTTTAGAGGCCTCTGCCACTTTAATGGAGCTAGCCTTGTGCGTTCCGGCTGTGATCACGGTCCTGTATAGGTCATCGACAAAATCGGCTACTTCAGGCGTAGATCCGGATGTTACTTTCAATATGTTGGTAACCCGGTGCTCTTTGTCTCCCGGGTTGATTCGCTCAGGGCTATAACCAGCGAAAAAGTCTTGATTGAAGGTTAGCCCGGATGCTTCTTCCAGGAGAGGAATACAGGTCTCTTCTGTCGCTCCGGGATATACCGTTGATTCATAAATGACGACATCGCCTTTAGAGATGATTTTTCCAACGGTGTGGCTAGCACTCTCTAGTGGCGATAGATCGGGGCGCTTATGGCTATCAATTGGCGTTGGAACGGTGACAATGTAGACGTTACAGCCCTTCAGCTCTTCTGGATTGCAGGTGAATGTTAGCTGCTTTGCTTTAGCTAGTTCGTCCGGCGTCACTTCAAGAGAGCTATCTTTACCTCTCTTTAATTCGTCAATACGTTCTGGAATAATATCTAATCCGATAACCGGCATGATTTTGCCAAATTCTACGGCAAGTGGCAGGCCGACATAGCCGAGACCAATCATGCCTATTTTTACCTTGTCTTGTGTCAACATATGATGTGCCTTTCTTGTTAGTTATTTACGCCCGATGGCATAGTAGGTGATACCAAGACCGTTCAAAGTTGCTGGATCATAAATGTTGCGCCCATCAAAGATGGTGGGTGACTTTAGCTGGCGCTTGATGAGCTCAAAATCAGGACTGCGAAATGCTTGCCACTCGGTTATGATAATTAAGGCGTCGGCGCCTGATAGTGTGCTGTTGACATCTTTGCAAAGCATTAGGTCTGAGCGCTCCCCATAAATTCGTTGCGCCTCCTGCATTGCCTCAGGATCATAGGCCTGCACTTTAGCGCCTGCTTCCCATAGTGCTTCCATCAGGGTTCGGCTGGGCGCAGCGCGCATGTCGTCGGTTTTTGGTTTAAAGGCGAGTCCCCATATAGCAAAGGTTTTTTCCTTCAGGTTGCTATCAAAGTGTCGGTCGATTTTCTGGAATAGTACGGTTTTTTGACGATTGTTGACTGCCTCGACAGCTTGTAAAAGCGGCGCATCGTAGCCGATCTCATTAGCAGTACGCTCAAGTGCCTGTACGTCCTTGGGAAAGCATGAGCCGCCATAGCCGCAGCCAGGATAGATAAAGTGATAGCCAATACGTGGATCTGAGCCAATACCGAGGCGAACCTGTTCTATATCAGCGCCAAGGCGCTCAGCCATATTAGAGAGTTCATTCATAAAGCTGATTTTAGTCGCCAACATGGCGTTAGCTGCATATTTGGTGAGTTCAGCAGAACGAACATCCATCACGACAAGCCGGTCATGATTTCGGTTGAATGGTGTGTAGAGCGCGCGCAGTAGTTCGGTGGTGCGTGGATTGTCGGTGCCGATCACAATCCGGTCCGGCTTCATAAAATCATCAATAGCAGCACCTTCCTTGAGGAACTCAGGGTTTGATACGACGTCAAAATCAATATTTAAACCTCGTTTTTCGAGTGCGCTAATAACAGTTTCGTTCACTTTGTCTGCGGTGCCAACGGGAACGGTTGATTTATTGATGATGACCCGATATTCGCCCATGTGTTCACCAATGCTTTTGGCAACAGCTCTGACATACTGTAGATCAGCGGAGCCATCTTCATCGGGTGGGGTGCCGACGGCAATAAACTGGAATAGTCCATGGGATACACCCGTTTCTATGTCGGTCGTAAATGAAAGTCTGCCTGCACTTGTATTATTGTGGACTATTTTTTCTAGCCCGGGTTCGTATATTGGTATTTCGCCGCAGTTTAGCAGTTCAATTTTTTCTGGATCGATATCGACACAGACAACATCATTGCCAACTTCAGCGAGGCAGGCACCTGTGACCAGACCTACATAGCCAGATCCAAAAATAGTGACTTTCATCGTTTAAATCCCATGTGTTAAATTTGTTGCAAAAGAGTAATATTATAAATGCTATGATATTACATAATTGAGGTGGACAGCACGACTTTTGTGGTAAGTACCTAATGCTATAGAGTGGGGAGTGGGTGTAAAGTATGTGTGAAAATATCCGATACACCTTGTTTAGAGTTGATAATGACAATTAATTTAATATGGTAAGAGTATTTCGACACTATATACCAACAGCATTCGTTCTGCTGGGGGTATTCGAGGCCCTGATTTTAATACTTTCTGTCTATCTCGGGATATCGCTACGTTACTGGGTTAGCGATACAGTGCTTAGTTATGATGGTGTTCTGTTAGGCAAGGCGTTGCTGTTTTCTGTTGTGATGTTAAGTGCGATGACCTTTATGGGGCTGTATCAGCGCCATATGCGGGAGGGTGTGGAGGGCGCATTGGTTCGAGTTGCCGCGGGCGTGGCACTTGGCCTTGTGTTGTTGAGTATCATTTATTATGTTTTTCCTGCTGCGGTTTTAGGGCGGGACGAGGCCGTAGTCTCTTCACTTCTAGCCCTGTCCAGCCTTATAGCTGTACGTTTTGCTTTTGTTCGCTATGTGGATGAGGAGGTGGGCAATCGGCGGATTCTGGTTTTGGGTGTTGGCTCTCGCGCTCAGGCGATTAACCGTCTGTTAAGGCGTAAAACAGACCAGCGTGGTTTTACTATTGTTGGTTATGTTAAGTTTCCTGGTGAGCGTGCTACGGTTGACGCAAATATTATCTTGCATGACTTAACGTTACTAGAATTATCTATAAAGTATCAAGTTGATGAAATAGTTGTTGCAATTGAGGATCGACGCAAGAGCTTTCCAATGCATGAAATTGTTGATTGTCGTATGAGTGGTGTAGAGGTTCTCGACTTGTTGACATTTTTTGAGCGTCAAACTGGTAAGGTGATGATTGATATTTTGAACCCTAGTTGGTTAGTGTTTTCTGATGGTTTTAAATACGGTGTTTTGAGGGTTTATTCAAAACGAATCTTTGATATTGTGGCAAGCTTGCTGCTGCTGTTGTGCTCATTTCCCGCTATTTTGGTTACGATCATTGCTATTTTTGTTGAAGACCGAGGCCCCGTTTTTTATCGGCAGGTAAGGGTGGGTGAAAACTGGAAATTATTTCAGGTATTGAAGTTTCGTAGCATGAGAGTGGATGCTGAAGGTGACGGCCAGGCACAATGGGCATCAAAGAACGATAGTCGTATTACGCGTGTCGGTGAGGTTATTCGTAAGTTAAGAATCGATGAGTTACCTCAAATAGTGAATGTCTTAAGAGGGGATATGAGCTTTGTCGGGCCAAGGCCGGAGCGCCCTGTTTTTGTTGAGCAATTATCAGAAAGTATTGATTATTATTCGGAACGACATCGAGTTAAGCCTGGGATAACTGGTTGGGCTCAAATATGCTACCCATATGGGGATTCCGAAAAGGATTCCTATGAAAAATTGCAGTTCGATCTCTATTATGTGAAAAACTATAGCCTGTTTCTTGACCTGGTTATTTTGTTTCAGACTGCGGGCGCGGTGCTGTGGGGGAAAGGTGGGCGTTGAATGTTATTTTCTCGGTGGTATTCTGAGCATTTAATTCATGCTGGCCTGTTCGCCCCTTTCATAATAGATAAAGCGAGAGGGATTTCCTCGCTATGTTGACGCTGGCACATGAATTTGGGGCCATAGGTTATGGCATGGCCGCAATGGCCTTTTCTGTTTTATGCTTGATGCTGCTAACTGGCTGGCGTAAGCGTTCTCAAGGTGTCTACCTGTTAATTCCAGTCACAATCAGCTCCTTGTGGGCGATTGTATCCGCATTCAATGCTTATTTTCATATTGATGGTTTGGCGTTGTCAACGCTTGTCATGGAGTTTTTCATGATGGTTGGTTGGCTTGTGGTGCTGGTTAAGGTGGCTGCAATGGAGCACTGCTCATTTATCACCAGTAAAAACAGGACTTTTGTTATTAGTCTTTTTTTATTGGTGGTGTATGAGTCTTCACTGCTGCTGCTCATTTTTTTACAGCCAGCGGGGCCTGAGCCACTACAGGCAATTTTGATTGGCTTTGTTGCGCTATCAGTGCTTGGCCTGGTTCTGGTTGAACAAATCTATCGGAATACGAAAAGTGAGAAACGTTGGGCGATAAAATTCTTTGTGATTGGAGTGGGAGGGCTGTTTTCATATAACTTTTATATGTACGCCGATGCGTTGTTGTTTGGTCGTTTTGATCCTGTTGTATGGTTTGTTCGTGGCTATGCAGCTGTGCTATTGGTGCCATTGATCGCCATGTTTGTGATACGGAATCCTACATGGTCATTTGATGTCTTTATCTCCAGAGGAGTGGTATTTCACTCTGTTGCTTTATTCTCTGTTGGAATCTATCTATTAGTGATGGCCGCTGGTGGCTATTATATCCAAATTTTTGGTGGGGACTGGGCGCGAGCCTTTCAGGTGTTTTTTCTTTTTGGCTCGGTTTTGTTGCTGGCCGTTATTTTACTTTCTGGCCGTTTCCGGTCTCGTTTACGTGTTTTTATTAATAAACACTTTTTTAATTATAAATATGACTACCGAGAAGAGTGGCTCGGTTTTACTAAAACACTATCCGCCCCTGTAAGCGCTGAAGGTGATATCTATTCACTGTTATTGCGAGCCCTGCTGGATATTGTTGATAGCCCGGAGGGTGTGTTGTGGGTTGCGACCGGGGAAGGGTATCAGCAGCAAGCCAGAGTGGGTATGGCAGGCTATTCAGAGAAAGAGATCACGCATGGTGATGAGATAATCTTATTTCTCGAAGAGACAGAGTGGGTTATTAATATTGATGAGTTAGTAGAAAACCCTGATTTATATCGAGGGCTTGTGCTTCCTGAGTGGATGGCCCTGGATTGCCAGGGGTGGTTGATTGCGCCACTTTTCGAAGGAGAGCATTTGATTGCGATGGTGCTGTTTTCTCACCCACGTACTGAGAGGGCGTTTAACTGGGAGGATAGTGACTTATTGAAAGCTGTAGGCAGGCAGGCGGCGGTTTCGCTTTCTCAGTATCAAATGAGCCAGAGGTTGGTTGATGCACGTCAGTTTGAGGCCTATAACCGTTTCTCGACTTTTGTGATACATGATATTAAAAATATAGTGGCACAGTTATCCCTGATGGTGCGGAATGCTGACAAATATAAAGGTAACCCTGAATTTGTAGACGATATGCTTGATACAACGCGCAATTCTGTGGAAAAGATGGAACGATTGATTATGCAGCTAAGAACAGGTGAAGAGAGCTATTTTCAAGCAGATGTTAAATGTATTGATCTCAAAGAGGTTCTTGCTTGTGTTGTTGAAGCAAAGCGGCGGGATGAACCAGTTCCCAAATTAAATGTTATGCCAGCGGGCAAGTTGTTTGTGGAAGTGGAAAAAGAGAGGCTGGAAACTATTATTGGGCATTTGGTGCAAAATGCTCAGGATGCGACCTCTTCTGAAGGTGGTGTGGTGCTTGACTGTTTTGTTGAATCTGATTTTGCACGGATAGTCATTAGTGATACTGGTGTTGGCATGAGTGAGTCATTTATTAAACATCGGCTATTTCGGCCTTTTGATTCGACCAAAGGCAGGTCTGGGATGGGAATAGGTGTATATGAAAGTCGTGAGTATATCTTGCAAGTTGGAGGGAGGCTGAAGGTTGAAAGTGTAGAGGGCGAGGGTTCATCATTTCATGTCCTCCTGCCGCTAAACAAAGAAATGATGTGATTGGTAAATGGCGAATGACTATAGATGAATAAGCTTTTGATCGTAGAAGATGACCTTGGGCTTCAAAAACAGCTTAAGTGGGCGTTGTCTGGGGATTTTGAGGTCATTTTTGCAGGTGATCGCATTGAGGCGATGAAAAAGGTTAAATCTCACTCGCCTTGTGTGATAACGCTTGATTTAGGTTTGCCGCCGGATGCGTCAGGGGTGACGGAAGGTTTTGAAACCTTGAACTTGATCAGGGAGGAGTCGCCAAATATCAAGGTGATAATGTTAACGAGTAATGATGACAAAGAAAATGCGCTTAGAGCCATTCAGCTGGGTGCGTATGATTATTGTCAGAAACCGTTTGATGAAGATGCGCTAAGGTTGATCATTCAACGTGCGATTAATCTTTCTGAGCTGGAAGAAGAGAACCGCTCTCTTTCTAAAAAAAACCGCTCCTCCTTGTTGTCAGGCATCATTGCGACTAGTTCTCAAATGATAGATGTCTGTAAAATGGTAGAGCGTGTGGCACCAACTGATGTTACTACCCTGGTGATGGGGGAGAGTGGTACGGGTAAAGAGTTGATTGCCAGAGCTTTGCATGATTTGAGTGATAGGGCTGAGCAGCGCTTTGTGGCGATCAACTGTGCCGCGATCCCTGAAAATTTGTTAGAAAGTGAGTTGTTCGGTTATGAAAAAGGCGCTTTTACAGGAGCATCAAAGCAAACGATTGGTAAAATTGAGCATGCAAATCAAGGTACGCTCTTTCTGGATGAAATTGGGGACTTACCGCAATCACTTCAGGCAAAGCTACTACGTTTTTTGCAGGAGAGGATCGTTGAGCGCCTGGGCGGCAGAAAAGAGATTGCTGTTGATGTGCGAGTGATTTGTGCCACGCATCAGGATTTGAAACTAAAGATGGAGCAAGGCACGTTCCGCGAAGATTTGTTTTATCGAATTAGTGAGATCATTATCGATATTCCTTCTCTCAGGAATCGGCCGGGTGATGCAGTTGTTATTGCTCGTGTGTTCCTTGATCGATACGCAAAAAAAATGAAACGGCGAATTAGTGGTTTCACCAAAGAGGCTGTTGCGGCCATTGAGCGCTATGGGTGGCCCGGGAATATTCGAGAGCTTGAAAATAAAATAAAGCGAGCGGTGATTCTTGAAGATGGTGATAAAATTTCGGCTGGAGCGCTTGAATTAGAGGTGTCGTCTGAGTTAACGGGTTTTGCTTCTGTTAATTTGAAGCAAGCTAGAGAAACCCTGGAAAAGCAGTTGTTAACAAGGGTTTTATCTCAATTTGGTGGTAATATCAGTCAGGCAGCAGCAGAGCTTGGTGTTAGCCGTCCTACGTTTTACGCTATGATGAAAAAATATGACTTTGAGCCCGGGTGAGCCGCATCCTGGAGGCTGATTAGTAGGTAAGTGCATATTTCGCCTGAATCTCAATCGCTACGGGTATGGTCAGCACCGTCTGTTCTTTCGTAGATGTGAGCGTTAGCGAGGGATGGAGAGATGCAGGATGGCCGGGAAAAGAGATTAGCTGTTGCGTAAGTGAATGAATTATTGGCATGGGCGCCAAATAATTCTTATCAAAGTAGTGACACAATCGGAACAGGTTTGTAGCTTGGAGAGAGTATGAGTCAATATAAACATTTAGTTATCCTAATCACGCTGCTTTTTGTAGCGGGGTGTGGCGTTGGTTCTAATGAAGAGAACCAGCCCGGCAGTGAAGGAAATAACGATGCTCGTGCAGCTTTGATTAAGCTGAAATCAACACTGCGAGATGATCCGGAAAACAGAGATGCGAGACGTTTGCTTGGGGAGCTTTACCTGGAACAAGGGGATGGGGATAGCGCGCAAAAAGAGTTGATGCGTGCTCAGCAGCCTGGTGAGAGTGACGCGGAGATATCCCTGTTATTGGCGCAGGCCTTTATCCTTGAAAATGAGTTTGATGATGCTCTAAAGTATCTTTCTTTGCCTGATACAGCGACCCCTGGACAACTTGCCAAGGCGGGGTTGATGCGCGGTGGTGTTTATGTGACCCAGGGAGAGCCTGAAAAGGCAAGGGGGGCTTTCGGCATTGCTGTTAGTACAGTGCCTGGTAGTCAGTGGGCACTTCTTGCTGGTGTTAAATTGTTGCTTCTGGACAGGGACTTAAAGCAAGCCCTGGCCAGTATAATTGTGATGACGGGTCAGTATCCTGATAGCGTTGATGGCTGGCTATTGCAGGGGCGCATTTATATCAATATGGCAGATTATGCTGCGGCTGAAATTAGTTATGGAAAGGCGCTGGGCGCAACAGGAACTGAGCAGTTTACTCGACTTGGCTTTCAGGCGCGATTAGGCATTATTCAGGCCGCATTAGCTCAATCTAATGCTTCAGTGGCGTCTAAGCAGGTTAATGTGTTGTTAGCGCAACTACCAAACCACCCATTGCCAAAGTACTTTGATGCGCTACTTTCTTATCAGGTGCAAGAATACAGTAAAGCAGAAGAGCGCTTGGCCCAGGTTCTAAAAGTGATGGACCACCATCTGCCCAGTCAGCTATTGATGGGCGCTACTCAATATGCTCTGGGGCAATACGAGCAGGCTAACTTGCACCTTACTCGAGTGGTCAACGCGGTACCAAGCCATCAACAGGCGCGTAAAATGTTGGCAGCAGTCCACATGAAGTTACAATCCCCAAAAGAGGCTGTCAGGGTATTAGCATCGGCGGCGGCAGATGAAAATGCTGATGCCGAGTTGTTAAGAATAGTGGGCGTTGCGGCTTTGTCTGCTGGTGATGTTGCTGGAGGAGAGCGCTATTTGAATCGTGCCCTGGCGCAAGGTGAAAACGCGGTGATACGGTCGGATCTGGCAAAGCTCTACCTTACCAAGGGGGAGTATAGTGAGGCTATTAAGGAACTGGAGGAGATTTCAGGTGATGGCGCGCTGCAGGCGCGAATGATGATAGCGCTGACGTATGTGAAACAGGGGGATATCGATAGTGCTATGGCTGAGGCAAAAAAACTTGCCGTAAGCTACCCTGAAGAGGCTGTTGTTGATGCATTGATGGGTGGCATTCACCAGACGCAGGGAGATAGGGGGCGGGCTCGGGCGAGCTACCAGCAGGCATTAGCAAAAAACAGGTCATTTGTTCCTGCTTTGCTGGAGCTGGCGAAGCTGGATGCTGAAGATAATCGCTTTACTGAGTCTGAACAGTATTTTAAGCAGGTGTTACTTGTTGATAGCAATAATTTACGTGCTTTTTTTGGACTGGCGCAGATTGCTGAGGGCCGTAATGACGTGAAGCAAGCCATTGTCTGGATTGAGCTGGCATTTGAGAGTGATCGAACTGCAATCGAGCCTGTCTTGGTGCTGGCTCGATACTATGCTCGGGAAAAACAACTTGAAAAGGCTGCTGGTATTATTGAAAAAGGGATTCAATCAAATCCGAATAATGTTTTATTGATGCGAATGGATGCCGAGATTAATTTTAGTCAGGGAAATAAAGTTGAGGCGGTTGAAATTCTTAAGGCCGCAGCGCTGAGTAACCCTGGTGATGATTCAGTTGTTACTATGCTTGCTTCTATGCAGCGAAAGTCAGGGAATGATGAGCAGGCACGTCAAAGTCTTTTGAGAGGGTTGCGCTCAATACCCGATGCGCTGAGCATTGAAATAGAGTTAATTGATCTGGAAATTGCAAATGCCAGGTATGCGGATGCTGCAGCCCGTATTAAAGGTTTAAAGAAAAAATTGGGAAATAATGCTGTTGTCTATGCACTTGACGGACATTTAAATATGGTTTTAGAAAAATATGAGGATGCAGCGCAAGCCTATCAACAGGCCTTTAATTTAAGCCCATCTTTAGGAATGTTGTCGAAACTTATGCAGTCAAAGCATCGATTGGGTAAGCGCGATGAAATCGATCGAGATGTTAATCAATGGATCGCTTTGTCAGCCTCGAATTTGGCCAGTGAGGATAAAATTGCAAGCATCTATATGCAACTGGGAGAGAACGCTCGGGCGATCCAGCGCTATGAGTCTGCAATCAGTCGTAACGCTGGTAATGTGCCGGCGCTCAATAATCTGGCGTGGTTATATTCCCTGGAAAATGATTCCCGTTCGATTTCTGTTGCACGTAAAGCCTATGAGCTTGCGTCAAACTCCAGTGATGTGATTGATACATTAGGCTGGGTACTGGTGAAAAGTGGCGAAATCGAAGAAGGTATTGAGTTTCTTCGTAAGGCTCATCGGATGGCTGAGGACAACGATGAAATTACGGTTCATTTAGTTGAGGCGCTGGTCAAGTCTGGTTCTGGCAAGCGAGAGGCAAAAAAACTGCTAAATGACGTTATAAAACGTAATCCCCAGGCAGAGAATAGAAAGGATGTACAGCGCTTGTCCAGTCAGTTGGGTTTGTGATTTTAGGCGTTATATAAATTATCGTGATGGGTAAAAAAGAAGTGTCGTTAGCGTGTCATAAACTCTGAATTCAACTGGATTCAGAAATTGTTATGTAAGAAATGCCTTATGTCACTCTTTGCTGCGTGGTTATTTTACTGTGTGTTATGTTAATATTCACCTTAGCGGGTGAGTTTGGATTGCTGCGGTTATGATCAGACCACGATCGTGGAAAGTGCTTAAAACCATTAAAGAAATAACGTTTTCATGCCAATACAGATACTGCGGTGGGTAGCTTGAGTGCTGGCGTCCCTGTTTTAGAGAATTCGATGGTTTTTAAAAGGGAATTCTTCAGCTAATGAAATTTTCAACTAATATAGTCGTTTATATTTTTCTTAGCCAGCTGTTGCTGGCCTGTGGAGCTGTTTCTGCTCCTGCGACATTGCTCAAGGCAGATATAGTGGGTGGTGAGCAGCGTAGTGACTATGTGATCGGCGCTGGAGACGAGTTGCAGGTATTTGTTTGGGGGAACCCTGAACTGTCTGTGGCTGTTCCAGTCAAGCCGGATGGCACAATTACGACCCCGCTGGTTGAGGATGTTGTTGCTAGTGGTAAAACGTCTACACAGTTAGCAAGGGATGTAGAAGTAAGGTTACAGCAATATGTTAAATCCCCTGTTGTGACGGTAACGGTGACTCAGTTTATTGGGCGTTATAGTGAGCAGATTCGAGTGATCGGTGCTGCCACTAAGCCAGTGGCTTTACCATACCGACAAAATATGACGTTGTTAGATGTGTTGATTGCCGTTGGTGGAATATCTGAGTTTGCCTCTGGCAATCGATCGAGCATTGTACGAGAGAATGAAACGGGTGTTGAGAAAATCAGGGTACGACTTGATGATATGTTGAATGGTGGTGATATGAGTCAAAATATGATCATGCAACCGGGTGATATCCTTGTTATTCCCGAGAGTCTGTTTTAGAGGTTGTAATGGAAGCGATGCTTCGTGAGTTGCTGTTCCCTCATGTTAGGGCGCTTGTACGTTATCGCTGGCAGGCGCTGGCAGGCGCCTGGTTGGTTGCGATGATTGGCTGGCCAGTCGTGATGGTGATGCCCGATAAATTTGAAGCGAGTACGCGGGTTTATGTTGATACAGACTCAATCCTTTTGCCGCTGCTAGAGGGTTTAACCGTTCAGCCCGATGTCAATCAACGTCTACTGATCATGACTAAGACGCTTTTGAGTCGCCCTAATCTTGAGAAGGTGGTGGATGAAGTCGATTTCGGGGTGGAGTTCTCCGCCGCTGGCACAAAAGAGGAATTGGTAGAAAGGCTGGCGAAAGAGATTCGGCTTATTAGCCCATCTGCCAGGCAGCGAGGACAGAATAATCTCTATACGCTGAATTATACGCATAATGACCCTGCTACTGCGAAGCAGGTTATTCAGGTGTTGTTGAATATTTTAGTCGAGACGACGTTGGGTAATTCCCGCCAGGACTCAGATAGTGCGCAAAATTTTCTGGAACAGCAAATCAAAGAGTATGATGCGCGATTAGTCATTGCTGAAGGCCGTCTGATGGCATTTAAACGGAAGAATTTTAATATTTTACCGAGCCAGGAAGGTGGTTTTTTTCAGGATCTGAGGCAGGCCGAACAAAACCTTGATGCGGCAAATCTTGAGATGCGTGAGGCAGAGTTCTCGCGTAAAGAGCTTGAAAATCGTCTGCTTGAGTTTATTGACAGTTTTGAAGGTGGCGATATTAAGGTTGAAGGTCGTTATGATGTGCGCTTACAGGCGATGCAAGCACTGCTGGACGAAAAGAAACTACGTTTTACAGATATCCACCCTGATATAGTTGAGCTGGAACGGGTCATCGATGAATTAGAGCAACTTAAGTTGCAAGAATCGCAGGACAATAACGATGCTTCCAGCGGTTCGCGTAAACCAGAAGATTCAAGGCTGCATCAAGAGTTAACACTTGCGCTTGCTCAGGCAAATGCCCGGATTGCATCTCTCCGTGTTCGGATGAATGAATACCAAAAGCGTACTAAGACGCTTAAGGAGCGTATCTCGACGCTACCAGAGGTGGAGGCGGAGCTGGTCAGTCTGTCGCGCGACTATGACATTACAAAAATGAAGTATGAGCAGTTAGTTGAGCGGCTTGAATCTGCCAGATTATCTGAATCTGCCGAGGAAACAGGGGATAACGTTAAGTTTAGAGTGATTGATCCACCCTGGGTTCCGACTGCACCATCGGGACCTAACCGGTTTTTATTGTTAACCATGGCGTTGGCTGCGGCACTTGGTGCCGGCCTGGGGCTGGCTATTTTGCTTGGTTTGCTACGCCCGGTTATCTCCGATATGTATGGGCTGGCGAAAATAACCGATCTGTCCATTTATGGTGCGGTGACTCGCATTGACAGTGGCACGGTCAGCATTGCTGCGATAGTTAAAACGCACCTGTTATTTTTTATATTGTTAGTCATGCTGCTCGCAAGTTATGGTGCCTTTTTATGGTTGAGTATGATGGAACAGGGCCTGTTCGATCTGATCGCGATGGTGAGGGAATTACTATGAGCAGCATAGAGAAAATGATGGAGCGCCTTGCTCGGCAAAGTAGTGAAGCAGCAGAGGGTGTGGTTTCCGAGCCAGAGCGCACTGCTGATGATACAGCTGAGCACAAAGCGGGTTTCTCTGGGCAGCATCAAAAAAAACCGCTGGCAATTCAGCTGGGTAGACTGGAATCGGAAGGTTATCTGCCCGATAATTATGAAGACTCCTGTCAATTTAGCGAGTTCAGGAAGATTAAACGGCCAATATTAAAGAGGGCGTTTTCTCAGGAAAAAGTTGAAGGTGGATTACCCCGAAATTTGGTGATGGTCACTAGTGCAGTTCCAGGGGAAGGAAAGACATTTTCCGCTATTAATCTGATGCTAAATATAATTCTTGAGCGTGATATCACGGTGCTACTGATGGATGTTGACTGTATGAGGCGGTCCTTAAGCAAGGTATTCGGTGTGGGAGCGCTTCCGGGGCTGGTCGATGTGTTGGAAGGTGAAAAGAATATTGAAGATGTGATCATCAATACTTCAATACCCAGCCTAAAGATTATTCCAGCCGGGCGAGTCCTTAAACATACCGCCGAGTTATTGGGCGGAGACAGTATGAAACGCCTGATGGCTGAGATACCCGAGCGCTATTCCGATCGGATCATTTTGATGGACACCCCACCTCTGCTCGCGGCTAATGATGCTGAAATTCTTTCTCACTATGCAGGGCAAGCTATTGTTGTGGCGGAGGCAGATAAAACACCGCAATCCCTTATTCAGCAAGCCCTCATGTGTATTGATGCAGAGCAAACGTCGACTGGATTGATCCTTAATAAGCGTCAAGGTGGGGTACTGGCTGAAAATGATAGCTATGGCTACTATTACTCTGGAGATGAAGAGCCGGGCAGAGGGTGAGTTCAGTTATGTCGATGTGGCGTGCAGCTCTCCTGATTGTTTGGTCGTCATTGTTGGCTGGTATCTCTCCTGTGCAGGCCAATATTGAGCTTACACCATCTATCACTGCTTCCCAGTACTGGACAGATAATCGTGAACTGGCAACTGAAAAGTTGAGCCAGGAAGATGCCATTACCGAAATTAAACCAGAGATAAGATTAACACTCAGCTCGCGTAGGCACCGGGGGGAGCTGGGCGCTAGTTACCAGCATTTAACCTATCATCGTGCAAATGAGACCCGTAGTTTTCAACAATACCGCGCTTCAACGAACTCAGAACTCTTTCCAGATCTGCTCTTTTTAGATCTATCAGCAGGCAGGGTGCAGAGTGCTATCACTCAGCTAGATGCCGTTGCTGTGAATAATAGAACATTATCAACCAACCGTACGGATGTTAGTACTGTTGGCATTAAACCTTATCTTGTGCAGCAGTGGAATTCGCGTTGGCGTTCGCGGATCGATTATGATTATCAGGATATCAAATATAAAAGCACATTATTAACTGATAGCCGGGTTCAAGAGGTCATTGCGCTGACGGAATATGGTGGCCGTGGTGATAATATTAGCGTTAATTTTTCGTACAATAGGGTGAGGGCCGAAAGTGATGGCATTACCACGCCGTCAGAATTTGATGAAATAAGACTCGATACTCGCTATCAGGTGAATAGAGCTTGGACATGGTTGTTGAATGGCGGTTATGAAGAGGATCGATACGAGCGTTCAACTGTCGAGAAGACGGAGGGTGGGTTTGGCGAGGTTGGTGTTGAATTTTCGCCAACGCGCAAGATTGCAGTTAGCGGAACGATTGGAGAGCGTTATTTTGGCGACACGGCTTCGTTACGGCTATTATATCAGTATAATTCGCGAACGGGCATTGAAATGAGTTATCGAAAGGATATCACCCAAACTGCGATAGAGCTTAATCGCAATGGGGAGTCAGACGAGGCTACTCCCGCTGCGTTTGATCGGTTGGGAAATACATTTCTGGTAACAGAAGTGTTTAAAACCAGAAGTAGTAATGCCTTGTTTTATTACCAGTGGGCGAGAAGTCGTGGTGAGCTATCAGGTTATCGTGAGATTCGTGATTTCCAGTTGGGCTTGAACCAGGAAGTGGTTGATTTTGTAGCGGCAAGCTGGAATTGGTCTATGACGGCTAAGAGCTCGCTAGATCTGGCGCTCTCTGTACGAGATCGTGAAACGGATAGTCAGATAGGAAAAGACCGTTTATCGTATGTCTCAATGAGGGTCGAGACGCTTCCTACGAGGTCTGTGTCGATAGGTGCAGAGTATAGCATCACCAGAAGAGCGGCAGACATAGCGCCGCGTTATCGAGAGCAGCAGGCAGGCCTCTTTATCAGTATGTTGTTTTAGGGGACACTGAGACCTTAGCATCTGTATCGTGCAAAGGGCTCACTGAATGAAGCTTGCTTCGATATTTACTTAAATAACTGATGTTACGCACACCTCAGATAGAATGCGGTCTGTAGCGGACTGAAAAAATTGTAACCCATTGATCCATAATAGCCGGTGCGTAACATCAGTTAAATAATGCCATTGGCCCAGATGTGCTTTTATAGATTGCCAATTAAACGAAAAGAGAGAGCTTGTTTTGTCGAATAAAAGAATTACAAATGCGATGAGCGTGGATGTTGAAGATTACTTCCAGGTCTCTGCATTTGAATCGGTGATAGATAGGGCGAGTTGGGATAATTTAGAGTGTCGCGTTGAGAGAAATACCCACAAGGCATTGGCGTTGTTTGACGAGGCGGGCATTAAAGCAACTTTTTTTGTGCTGGGCTGGGTGGCAGATCGTTACCCGGCACTTGTTCGTGAAATTGTCGAAAATGGGCACGAGTTAGCGAGTCACGGATACAGTCATAGTCGAATAACGACATTAGATAAAAAACAGTTCAGGGATGAAGTTAGAACATCCAAAGCAATTCTTGAAGACCTTGGTAGCGTAAAAGTTAAAGGGTATCGCGCTCCTAGTTACTCAATTGTTGCATCCACTTTGTGGGCACATGAAATCCTGGCGGAAGAGGGGTATCGATATAGCTCTAGTGTTTATCCCATTAAGCATGATTTATATGGAATACCGGATGCCTCTCGTTTCAAGTATGAAATACCCGCGCTGGATCTGACTGAAATCCCTGTTTCTACCGTTGAAATATATGGTCGTAATTTTCCATGTGGTGGCGGCGGCTATTTTAGGTTGTTTCCTTATCGCCTCTCCAGGTGGGCAATAGAGCGAGTGAACCAGGGTGAAGGGAATCCCTGTAATTTTTATTTTCATCCATGGGAGCTTGACCCTGAACAGCCTCGCCAGGAAAAAATCCCGCTCAAGACGCGTTTCAGACACTATCTGAACTTAAGGCGTATGGAGTCTCGTCTACAGCGATTATTAAAAGATTTTAGCTGGGGAACGATGGAGGGTGTTTATTTAGGGGCTTCTAAATAATATGGAAGTTTCGACTATCGAAGAGATCGGTGAATCAAGGTGGGATGCATATGTCGATAGCTGTGAGCAGGCGAGTGTTTATCATCTGAGCGGTTGGAAGGGTGTATTAAGCAGAGTCTTTAATTGTCAATGCCACTATTTAGCCGCTATTTCAGAGGCTGGAGATGTCTCTGGTGTTTTGCCGCTAGTCCATTTTAAGAACCGATTGTTTGGTAATTTTCTTGTGTCGATGCCATATTTTAATCACGGTGGACTACTTTCGAATGACGCTGAGGCAGAAGAAGCGCTACTTGATCATGTGATTCATTTGGCTCAGGAGCTGGAAGTCTCTCATATTGAATTGAGAGAGTTCCATGGACGCCATGGTAACTGGCAGTATAAAGATGAAAAAGTATTGATGCTGCTTGATTTGCCATCGAACCCCGATGTTTTATGGAAATCAATTGGTTCTAAACGACGTTCACAAGTTAAGCGCCCTGAGCGTGAAGGTGCATCCGTGAGTACTGGCGGATTGGAATTGCTTAATGACTTTTATTCGGTGTTTTCCCGAAACATGCGTGATTTGGGCACACCGGTTTACGCCAGGGCGCTGTTTGCTGAAATATTGGAAAATTTTCCGAGCGATACTTTTGTTGTGGTGATCTATTTGAATGCGGTGCCAGTGGCCGCTGCATTTTTGGTAGGCCACCGGAAAACCGTTGAGATCCCCTGGGCCTCTTCTCTGCGTGAATATAATCGCCTGGGAACAAATATGAAGCTCTATTGGGAGGTGCTTAAGTTCTCGATCTCTCAGGGCTATGAAATCTTTGATTTTGGCCGTTCAACGGTTGATGGCCCAACCTATAAGTTTAAAAAACAGTGGGGATCTCAGCCTAAACAGTGTTTCTGGAATTACTGGCTAGCTGAGGGAAATGAGCTCCCTCAGCTCAATCCGAATAATCCTAAATACAAAATGGCGATAGAGGGGTGGAAAAGATTGCCACTTTTTGTGGCGAATAGTCTTGGGCCTCACATCGTCAAACATCTTCCATAGTAAGGATGAGTAGTATTAATAACGATGAGGTGCGGGTGACGGGTATGATATTGACTAAATTTCGTTATTTACTGATGTTCCTGCTGCCGATCCTGCTCGCTATAGTGGTTTATAGTGCTGGCACAGAGTTCCTGTTAGGTAAGTGGCTCAATTTTGATCATGGCGCCTATAATCACGGTTTTTTGTTATTGCTGGTCACGCTCTACCTGCTCTACACCAATATAAACTTTGATAGCGATATTTCAAAAAAGGGGAATGTGTCAGGTTTTTTTCTGGCAGCTCTGTTTATGACAGTGGCATTTGCTTTTGAGGTTGTTTCCATTGTTAGCCTGCAAGTGGTCGCCTTTTATTTTTTTATCGTCGCTCTGGTGCTGGCTATTTATGGCTGGACTATTTTCAAGAAAGCGCTTATTCCCTTAAGTCTTTTACTATTTGCACTGCCCATTTGGGATGGGGTGGGCCCTTTTTTGCAGAAAATAACATTAGATATGTCATACCTGATGGTGAAGGTGGCGGGGATTCCTGTTCTGAAAGAGGGATACTATATATTAATACCAGCAGGGACATTTGAAGTGGCTCCTAGTTGCAGTGGTTTCAGTTACTTTATGGCCGCATTCCCCTTGGCTATTTTATATGCAGTCAATAATTTTAGTGATAAAAAAAATATTTTTTTAGTAGTGGGTGTGATAGTTGCTGCCTCCATCGTTGCAAACTGGGTTCGTGTCTTTATCATCATTGTGGCAGGGCAGATGACAGATATGCAGCACTATTTTGTGACTGTTGAGCATTTTAATCTTGGTTGGCTTGTGTTTGGCTGTATGTTTATCTCATTGGTGTTTCTGTTTAAAAAGGTACTTAAAGATAAGCGTCGCACTCAATATTTCAATTCAATAAATAAAGCCGGCATTTCAGTAAGAGAGGGTGCTTTGTTAGCTGGGCCTGCCTTTCTATCTTCACTATTATTAGCTGCGCTGGCTGTAGTTTTTATAAGCTTGCAATATCAGGTCTCGGAAAATAATAGATCGTTTAACAACAACAACAATGATGAAGTAGCAGCACAACTATCTATTCCTGATCTGTTTAAAACTGCCCTGCCGCTATATGATATAAAACCAGAGTTTAATAGAGCCATTGAACATATCTATATTGCAAGTGTGTATGATCCCCCTGTTCAGCTCTATCATGGGATGCTAATTAAACAAGGACAAGGAAAAGAACTAGTGTCTTCAAATAACCGCTTGTTTGATGAGGCACGATGGCAATTAGTTGGTGAGGATGGTGGGCAAGGTAGTGACATCAGAAAAATTGAGTTGAAGTCCAAATTAACAGGAAAGCACTATTTTCTATGGCATTGGTATCGGGTCGATGCCCGGAACACAGCGTCTGATATGTGGGCTAAATGGTATGAGCTATTCGGATATCTGAAAGGGGATAACTCTGGTTCAATTGTAGTATTGATGTCGCCTAAGGCAGACCTGGCAGAGCATAATTTGAATTTAGCATATGAAGAGATAGTGCAGTAAAAGGTGGCCCCGCAGGCAAGGGTGGTTCCCTTTTTAAGGGCTGACTATTAAAATATCTGCTTATATAGAGGTACAATCCAGAATTTTTCAACAACTGGATAGATCGCGGTTCGTTCCTCACATGATCTATCCTTGTTTGGTCGAGTAAGCAAGAGGAGCCTCCCCCCAAGCTTCTCACAGAACCGTACGTGAACCTCTCGATTATCATTCGGTCAAGCACGTAGCAGGTTCCAGTGGGCAAAGTAATTCGGCTTTGCACTTTTTATGCGCGTCGCCCAACTATTTGCTTTTTTGAAATTGCTACCTTGCTTCTTGTATTTCCTGTTCACCCATCGATCATCGGTGTCCGGCCGCCATCATAAGTATCGCTCCATCAGTGGCTTTAACTGCCTTTTATACAGCGGTAGAGAGCTTCTCTTGAGAAAACAGTTTTTAAGGGAAGCGCCACATTTGCCGCGTCACCTTGGACAGCGACGTATAAAAAGCACGATAAGCAATGCCTATATTGTGCGCAACATAGTTTTCCTGCTTGCTGAGATGTTTTTTTTGCTGGGTCGTGTCACCTTGTGTCATGCCCAATACCACTTCATTCTCCCCGGCATGTTATTGCTGAGTGAACCGGATGAAGTGAAATCCTTCCGGAACGAATGGCAACAGTCCGAAGCATTCATTGAAAAACTTGCGCTGAGCGATGAACAACTGGCCATGCTGATCCCCCGTGACAGCATGGTCGTGCCGAAACGCAAAGGCCCGGAAGACCTGCCGGTTGAAGAGTACACGCCCAAACCCTATACCCTGGGGCCGCATGAAGAACCAGACTATGTGCCTCCGGAGAATCCGCATTCG
>Ga0316204_10000499_pt1 | contig 143327 bp, 141 predicted proteins | sample 6monrhotite_MG_2_FD_205661 | JGI IMG/M metagenome (GOLD analysis project Ga0316204, IMG submission 205661) | Microbial mat bacterial communities from mineral coupon in-situ incubated in ocean water Damariscotta River, Maine, United States -... | ecosystem: Environmental > Aquatic > Marine >... | reverse complement strand
CGTCACCTGCCTGACCCTCAAGCCAATCGTTGCCCGCGCGGCCGTAGATGGTGTCGTTGTCTTCTTCGCCCCATATCTTGTCGTTGCCCACGCCACCGTCGATGGTGTCGTTGCCCCACTGGCCGTGAATCTGATCATCGCCGTCCTGGCCATTCATGGTGTCGTCGCCGACACCGCCAAACAGGGAATTCGCCGCCGCATTGCCCGTGATGACGTTGTTGAGCGTATTGCCGGTGGCGTCGATCACGCCGCTACCGGTCAGGGTGATATTTTCGACGTTTGCACCGATCGTGAAGGTAACCGAACTCTGCACCTCGTCCGTGCCTTCAGCAGAGTTTTCCGTAACGGTGTCGAGGACTGAATCGACGACATATACATCGTTACCTGAACCACCGCGCATAGTGTCGTTGCCCGCACCACCGTCGAGTACGTTGTTGCCCGTATTGCCCGTCAAGGTATTGGCAGAAGCATTGCCAGTGGCGTTAATCGAACCACTGCCGGTCAAGGTCAGCTTCTCGACATTCGCACCAATCGTAAACGTGACCGAACTCTGCACCTCGTCCGTGCCTTCAGCAGAGTTTTCCGTAACGGTGTCGAGGACTGAATCGACGACATATACATCGTTACCTGAACCACCGCGCATAGTGTCGTTGCCCGCACCACCATTAAGAACATTGCTGAGGCTGTTGCCGATCAACGTGTCGTTGCCTGCGCCACCAGTGGCGTTTTCAATGTTGGCTCCGTACGCGATGGTGTAACCGCCGTAACTACCAGTTTGCTTGCTGACGTATGTGCCTTGGTTCAAATCAATGCTGACACTGCCACTCAATCCCGCAGCGGAAATCGTGTCGTTTCCACCCGCGTCCCAGATGCATTCGTAATGATCCGTGAGCAGCGAGTAGGTATTACTACCGGTGTTGTAGGATGTGTTTGCACCGTAAATGTGCTGAATGGCCGCGATGTCAAACGCCATCGGCGTAGCTGTCTGGCCGTAGGTGCCCCACGAAGTTGAAGTGCTATAAGAATTATAGGGGTTCCACGCCTGTCCGATAATTTTGTAGGACATAATGGTATTCAGGCCATCATCTAAAGCCCCAATACCCAGAGCGGCGTACGTTGAGGATGTGCCCCCGGTATCTTGCGGGTGCGCTAGCCCCAAGGCATGCCCCAATTCATGGAGCATAAGAAAATATCCAAATCCTCCGGGCTTCAGTCCATTGGCATGCCAACCTGGCCCATCGGACCGGAAACCGCCAATTCCCCAACTGGTGGGGAAGGTGGTTGTGTCGGGCGGGGTAAATTTGCCCAAGGTCGAAGAAGAAAATCCAAAAGAAGCCGCCTGGATTGAATTCAGGCTGTAGACCCACAAATCGGCACCGGTGTTATTTTGGCCGACAAAATTGACATTGGCGACGTTTCCCCAAGCTTGTAACGCGCCTTGAAAAGCCGTGGTGTCGGTCGCATTCCAAGAGGTGTAGTTGTCACTTAAATAATACGAAATCGGTGTGGAAACGGACGTCGCCCACTTAACGCCCCATAAGAGGCCATCGACATAATTGACCCCCGAGTTCGCAACCGCAATGTTTGGCGTCGCCAACGGCTGTCTCCTCGTTATCTAAGCCCGCAAATGGTGTTTAGAAAAACACCCGCTTGGAATATGTCTATACATTTTTGGCAACTAAAACAAGATTGTCCGTGGCAAGCATCTATTATATGCATCCGTTGTGGCATTTGTATACTCGCTAAATCTAATAAACACATCGCATGTCCAACGCACTCCTAAACGAGGTTAAGAGGCATCAATGATGTTATTGCTGTTGATCGTAATGGCCATGATCGTCCGCAATCCCACAGACCGTTGGCAGTTGAACTCTGCATTCACTTCTCTCAGGGACAGCCATGCGGCGCTCACACCAATTCAGGGCTCACACGAGGCCTCCTCCAAGCGCAAACACCGCGTAACCTTGCCCTCGGCTCCAACGAAATCTACACTGTAGCCATAGCAGACAATGAAAGGTTCCCGATGCCGGAAGGTTCTCGCGACTTCATCCCGCTCGACCCCGCTAAATTCCAAAATCCGTTTGAAACGGCCACAGGCGAAGCACGGGCATCCGTGGCGTTGAGCGCGCTTAAAACGCTGTGGTTCAACACCGGCAGCCTGTGCAACATCACGTGCGAAAACTGCTATATGGACTCCAGTCCCAGCAACGACGATTTGGTCTATCTCAGCCGCGATCACGCCCATGCCTATCTGGACGAAATCGCGACCGAGGGTCTGGCCGTTCGAGACATCGGCTTCACTGGGGGCGAGCCGTTCATGAACCGCGATCTTCCGGGCATGCTCGACGACGTGCTGGAACGCGGGCTCACCGCCTTGGTCTTGACCAATGCCATGAAGCCCTTGTGGCAAAAACGCGCCGAGCTGTTGGCGCTCAAAACCCGCCATGGCCGGGAACGATTGAAGCTGCGCGTTTCCATCGATCATCATAGTGTTGAGGGCCATGAAAAAGAACGCGGCGCGAACACTTGGGCACCCATGGAACGCGGCGTGAAATGGCTTCGCGAGCACGGATTTTACATCGACGTCGCCGGTCGCACATTGTGGGCGGAAACCGACACCACCGCCCGCCAAGGCTATCAAAGCCTGTTTGATGCCTGGGGCTTGGATGTAGACGCCCACGATCCGACGCGACTGGTGCTGTTTCCGGAAATGGACGACAGCCGCGATGTGCCCGAAATCACCACCCAATGCTGGGGCATCTTGGACGTGCGCCCGGATGCCATGATGTGCGCCACGTCGCGCATGGTCGTGCACCGCAAGGGGAACGCAGTGCCGAGCATCGCACCGTGCACGTTGCTGCCTTACGACGAACGCTTCGACATGGGCCAACGCTTGGCGGGTGCTGGCGGCGCGGTTGCGCTCAACCACCCCCATTGCGCCAAATTCTGCGTCTTGGGCGGCGCATCGTGTTCGTGTGAATAATTTTTTCAGATCGAACAAACCTGGACATTGCGCATATAAACCCCAGATAATGCATAAGGACTGAAAAACCCGCTCCCAACGCTGGAGCCAAAATCAAGAGAGGGCTCGTCATGGAGCACCTAGCATCCGACCCCGTGGGTGTTTACACCCTCACCACGCGCTCCATCACCGTCTTGGTGGAACCGGAATTTCTCGACGAGCAAAGCGACCCCGAAGAGCATCGCTTTGTGTGGGCTTATCACGTCCGCATCGAAAATCGCGGCGCGCAAACCGTGCGACTGAAAAGCCGCTACTGGCGCATCACCGACGAAATGGGCCATGTGCAGGAGGTCGCGGGTGCGGGCGTCATCGGTGAGCAACCCCTGCTGTCGCCGGGCGAAAGCTTTGAATACACCAGCGGAACGCCGCTCGCGACACCATCGGGCATCATGCAAGGTCACTACGTCATGGAAGCGGAAACCGGGGATGCTTTCGAAGCCACCATTCCGGCATTTTCGCTGGACAGCCCTTACCACCGCCGCCAGCTTCACTAGGTGACGGCCCCCTAGATTAAGGGCCTGACGGCAAACGGGCTTGAACGCAAATCACTGGCCCCCCATATGGGTTAAGCCGTTCGGTCGTGCACGCAAAGTGCGCGCCGGACACCAGGATAAGGATACATACCGTGGCCAACCGCAAGCCGCTGAGCGTCGCAAACGACGACGCCAACCGCCCTGAGCGCGCCGAAGCCGAACAGGCCGTGCGCACGCTAATTCAATGGGCCGGAGACGATCCCGACCGTGAAGGTTTATTGGACACGCCCGCCCGCGTGGTGCGCGCGTATGAAGAATACTTCCAAGGCTACGGTGCGGACCCGCAAGACATTCTTCAACGCACCTTCGAGGAAGTCGAAGGCTATGACGAGATGGTGCTGCTCAAAGACATCCGTTTCGAAAGCCATTGCGAGCACCACATGGCTCCGATCATCGGCAAGGCACATGTGGCGTACTTGCCGAAAAATCGCGTGGTCGGCATCTCCAAGCTGGCGCGAGTGGTGGAATTGTACGCCCAACGCCTGCAAATTCAGGAAAAGATGACCGCACAAGTCGCGGGCGCCATTAACGACGTCTTGCAGCCCCTCGGCGTGGCCGTGGTGATCGATGCGGCGCACCAGTGCATGACGTGCCGTGGCGTACACAAGCCCGGCGTTTCCATGATCACATCGAAAATGCTGGGCGCCTTTCGCGAAGATGATCGCACGCGCCGGGAATTCCTGTCGATGGTGTCCAATCCGTCTTCGTCGGCGTACGAAATGGTTTAACCGCCAGGTATTCCCCCTATCCGTATTTCGTTCTCTCTGGGTATTGGGGTGCTTTGAGCTTGACCCATATCCGAAAGGCGTAAAGATTGCGCCCGCCCGCAAGGCGTAAAGATTGCGCCCGCCCGCGCATGGCCTTAGCATGCGCACGGGAGCGCGGGCCTGCGCTTTAGGGAAGGCTGAACACCGTCAAATGATGGATTTTCGACCCATTTTAATGATTTTAGGGGTGCTGCTGGCGACGTTGGCGTTCGGCATGTGCATCCCGGCCCTGGTCGACGCCCTGTTGGGCAATCCCGATTGGCAGGTGTTCGCCGTGTCGGCGGGCCTGACGCTGTTTGTCGGGGTGTCCTTGACGCTGACCAGTTCCACGGGACGCATCCAGCTCAATGTTCGCCAGGCGTTTGTCATGACCACGCTGAGCTGGTTGGTGCTGACCGTCTTCGCCGCCTTGCCGTTCACCTTTTCGGATCTCAAGCTGAGCTACACCGATGCCTTTTTCGAAGCGATGTCGGGCATCACCACGACCGGCTCCACGGTGATCACCGGGCTCGACACCGCACCGCCCGGCATCTTGCTGTGGCGCGGAATTTTGCAATGGTTGGGTGGCTTGGGTATCGTCGTCATGGCCATCGCGGTGATGCCGATGATGGGCGTCGGCGGCATGCAGATGTTCAAGGTCGAAGCCTTCGACGCCGGCGAAAAGGTCTTGCCGCGGGCTGCGCAGATTTCCTTGGCTTTGGTGCTGATTTACGCCGCGCTGACCGCCATTTGGGGCATTTTAATGTGGCTGGTGGGACTGACGCCGTTCGAATCCGCCGTCCACGCCATGACCACCATCGCCACCGGCGGGTTTTCCACCTCCGACGGCTCGGTCGGGCATTTTGACAATTGGCAACTCGATCTGATCATCACTTTGGGCATGGTCGTCGGATCCTTGCCGTTTTTGCTGTTTTTGCAGGTGATCCGCGGCAAGCCCCTGCATCTGTGGCGCGACGAACAAGTGCGCGGCTTCATCACCATCGCGACGTCTATCGTTTTGGTGGTGGCGGCGCTGCTGTGGTTCGAAACGGGAATGGAGCCGGCCCAGGCGCTGCGTTATTCCGCATTCAACGTGATTTCGGTCATGACCGGCACCGGATACGCCACCGACGACTATGGCCTTTGGGGCAGCTTTGCGTTACCGGTTTTCTTCTTCATCATGTTCATCGGCGGCTGCGCCGGGTCCACCACCTGCGGCATCAAGGTGTTCCGCTTCCAGGTGCTCTACGCCGCCTCGCGCGTGCAGGTCCGCCATCTGTTGCAGCCCCACGGCGTGTTCATACCCTACTACAACCACCGCCCGATCCCGGATGAAGTCATCATTTCGGTGCTGTCGTTCTTTTTCGTGTTCGGTCTGTCGTTCGCTTTTCTGGCGTTGGGACTGGGCATGTTGGGACTGGATTTCCTGACCGCGGTGTCCAGCGCCGCCACCGCCATCGCCAACGTCGGCCCCGCGCTGGGTCCCATCGTCGGCCCGTCAGGCACCTTTCAAAGTCTGCCCGACGCCGCGAAATGGCTGATGAGCGCAGGCATGTTGTTGGGGCGGCTGGAATTGTTCACCATCTTGGTGCTGTTTTCACGTACCTTCTGGCGCGGTTAAACCCTTGTAGAGCCCGATTTGCACATTGCAATGCAAGCGGTGTTGGCGCACTGTACGCGCGGTCATCAGTTGTGGGATGCGCCCTTCTCGGGGGTGCGTAGGACATCTTTTCAGTATGCTTTCATTCTTCACCCTCGCGTTTTTGGTTGGCATGAGCCATGCGCTTGAAGCCGATCACGTGGCCGCGGTGTCTTCCATGGCGACGCGCCAGACATCCATGCGACAGATTGTGCGCACCGGTGCGGTGTGGGGACTTGGCCACACCTTGACGTTGATGGCCTTTGCGGGTGCGGCCCTCGTGCTCGGCCTCACCGTTCACGAGGCGTTTGCCGGTTGGCTTGAGTTCGCCGTCGGTGTGATGCTGGTGGGGCTCGGCGGGCACATTTTCTACCGCATGTATCGCGACCGCGTGCATTTTCACATTCACAAGCACAAAGCCGCCGCGCCGCACTTTCACGCCCACAGCCATGCAGGTGAATTTCAAGATCATACCCGCAGCGGCCACGATCACGACCACGCGCCGTTTCCGGTGCGCGCCCTTTTGGTCGGCATGATGCATGGCATGGCCGGTTCGGCGGCACTATTGGTGCTCAGCGTCTCCACCGCGCCAAGCGCCTCCACCGGCTTCGTCTATGTGATTTTATTCGGCGTCGGATCGATTCTCGGCATGGCGGCGCTCAGCGTCCTCATTGCCGTGCCCATCGCGCTGTCCGCACGTTTCCTCACCTGGGCCAATCGCGGCATTCAAATGGCCACGGGCCTGGCCACCATAGCGCTGGGCTTCATCACCATGTACGAAACCGAGCTTCACACCATCTGGGGCTAAGCAAAGCCAACCTTACTCGGCAGCGCACTTTGCTGATGTGCTATGGCGCGCCATCAAATAGCCCGATATGGATTGAGCCGCGTTCAAAAATGGATGCTCGTCCAGCCGCTTTGAGCAATCGAGCCCTTCCGTCTGCAAGCGGCTCAGCAAGCAAAAGCCACACAGTTTTTGATCGAGCATCTGGCTCTCGCACATGCATTCTTCATGCTGGCTCATGTGCTTGTTCCACCTTACGATGGCGAGGGGTACTTGGGACTCTTGGGCCAAACGATAGACTCGTTCCAGCGATTTCTGCTTGAGAATTTTTTTGATGTTTCTGTTCATCACCAGATATCCTTTTACAAATCAGCACCCTTTATAAGGGTGTGATGTAACAGGTTTTCAATTCATAATCTGACACTACTGTGAACAATTCCACGTTACCGCACGCGTCAAATCACATTTATGAATTACATGATTTGATCAATAATTTTTATACATATTTAAATTCAAAGACTTGAGGGAAAAATTTTATCTATTACATAAAATTATAATTCGTCTTAGCGAACAATGGCTTCCGGCGAAAATATATGATCAATCAACGTACTAAGCACGACGAAAGAGGCAAAAATGGACAATTCAATTTACGCGTAAAAAATGCACAACAACCGATCAGCGCAATCACAGGCCGGGGCCGTCCAGCCACCGCGCCAAGTGAGCTTGAAGCTGGTTTTCCATCTGCGTGTTGAAGTCCCCCATCAGGGCTTCCGTCATCTCGAACCAGGCTTTTTCGCGTTCGGCCAAAGTGGCGTTTTCACGCACCTCAACGGACCTGGTGGCGCTGACCCGCACCTCACCTTGAGCTTCGCCATGAGCGGACTTGATCGTCAGGCGCGCCACCGCCGTGGCGTCGTAGCGGGCCGTGGGTTCATAGGTGAACATGCCTTTTAGGCCTTTGCTCTTGTCCAGTTTGGTCTCGATCACCGAGGCGTCTTCGATGACGAACGTTGCCGCACCGCTGCCCGGCGCGCCGAAGGACTGAAGACGTCTCTTCGCCCAGTTCATCATGGCTTTGGCGGGCGAGGTGGGGAACAGGTGTTCCGCATTGGGCGTCTTCAGCGGGCTCTGATAGGCGGAGCGCATCTCAACGCTGGAAACATTGAGGTGGATGGGCGATAGATGCTGAAAACCGACCTCCGGCACGGGCCCGGCAATGGGAGCCTGACTGGCGCACGCAGCCAACGCGACGGCGAAACAAACGCCAACGGTCAATCTTACAAAGTGTCTACGATTTATCATCGTCGTATGATGACGCCCGATTGTGACGGCTTCAAGACGTTATGCGCAAAAATGAAGACCAAACCATCCTCACGCGTCCGCCGGACCGAACAATTCGTCCAGATCCACCGCCGTGAACGTATAGTCGGCTTTGCAGAATTCGCACACCACCTGAGAAACGCCGTCGTCGCCGATGATTTCGGCGCGGGGGAACGCCTTTAAGGTCGTGGCCACTTTGTCGCGCGAACAGCGGCACCGATGAAACAGTTTGTGCGCTTCATAAGCCCGCACGCCGTCTTCATGATAGAGGCGATAGAGCAGCGCATCGTGATCCAATCGTGAATCCAGAAGTTCGTCTGCGCTCAAGCTGGCGAGAATGGCCACCGTGCGCCGCCACCCGTCCTCATCCGCATCTTCATGCATGTTTTGGCGCGGCATGCGCTGCACCATTAAGGCCCCGGCGCACACGCCCTCTTGGTCTTTATCAAGGCTTGAGGTCAGGAAAATGGCCGTTTCAAGTTGTTCGGAGTTGCGAAAATAATGATGGGCGCAGTCCGAAAGCGTGCTGCCATCCAACTCGGCGATGCCTTGGTAGCGCTCCATGTCCTGGCCTTGGTCGACGGTGAACGCCAGATGGCCGCTGCCCAACAGGCGTGGCACCGGGGCGGCGCCGACAAGAACGTCGTTCGCCACCGCTTGCACACGGTCTTCATCGAAGCGCGCATAACCGCGCACCGCGCCTTCGGACGTGATGTCGGCGACCAGTAAGGAAATGGGCCCGTTGCCCTGCACTTGGAGCGTGAAAATACCTTCATATTTCAAGGCGCTGGCCAAGGTTACGGCAAGCGTTAGCGTTTCCGCCAGCATCACCGAAACCGCCTTGGGGTAAGCGTGCGCGCTCAGCACCTCGTCCAAAGCCGGGCCCAAACGCACCAAGCGGCCGCGCACGTCCAAACCTTCGATCTGAAACGTTTGGGCGAAATCGGTGTGGATAGGGCTCTGGGTCACACTCACCATGGTCGCGCTCAGCTCATGCACCACGCCAAGATGCCTTTTTGCGCATGCAGACGGTTCTCCGCTTCGTCCCAAATCACCGATTGCGGACCGTCCAGGACTTCGGTCGTGGCTTCTTCGTCGCGATGCGCGGGCAGGCAGTGCATGAACAAGGCGTCCGAACGGGCCAAGCCCATGCGCCGCGCATCCACTTGGTAAGGTTGCAGCAGTGCATTGCGCGCGTCGGCATCTTCATCACCCATGGACACCCAGGTGTCGGTGACGATCAGGTCCGCACCCTCACACGCCGTATCGGCATCGCGAGTAACGGTGACGTCCGCGCCCTCGGCCGCCGCCCAATCGATGACGCTTTGATCGATGCTCAAGTCCTCGGGCATGGCGAGGCTCAGTGAAAACCCGAAGCGCTGTGCCGCATGCACGAAGCTCGCCGCCATGTTGTTGCCATCGCCGCACCACACGACCTTGCGCCCCTTGATCGAACCGCGATGCTCCTCATAGGTCATGACATCGGCCATCAACTGACACGGGTGGCTGTCGTCGGTCAGGCCGTTGATCACCGGAACGGATGCATAGCTTGCTAATTCAGTCAGCTTCGCCGGATCGTCTGTGCGGATCATGATGGCGTCGACATAGCGCGACAACACCCGCGCCGTGTCCGCCACGGTTTCGCCGCGTCCCAATTGACTGCCCTGGCCGTCCATGACGACCACGTGACCGCCCAATTGCTTCATTCCCACCTCAAACGATACGCGGGTGCGGGTGGAAGGTTTTTCGAAAATCATCGCCAACGTTTTACCGCTGAGGATTTGCGTATCCCCGTCCATATCGCGGCCCGCCTTGATGGCGGAGCCGAGATCGAGGATCGAGCGCAGGGTACCCGCGTCCAGCTTGTGCAAATCTAGAAAATGCTTCGGAGCCGACATTTCAGCTCTCCTTCACTTCAATGTCTTAGACGTAACCGTTAAATGTGGCGTTGAGCGACCGTCTCAATGATGGCGATGGCTTCGGCGACATGGCTGTTTTCGATGATCAGCGGCGGTAAAAAGCGCAAGACATTATCGCCTGCGGGCGCGAGCAACAGGCCCTCGCCTTCCAGTTCGGTCTTGAACTCGCGATTGACAATGCTTTCGGCCAGTTTGATGCCTTGCATCAAGCCTTGGCCGCGCGCCTCAACGAACACGGCGGGGAATTTTTTCACCAAGGCGTTCAGGGCCGCGCTTAACGTTTCGCCCACCTCAACGACGTGATTGAGGAAGCCGTCCTTGAGCATTTCGTCCAGCACCGCGCCGCCGACCGCCATCGCCAGCGGATTGCCGCCGTAGGTGGTGCCGTGGTTGCCGACGCGCAAAACCGCCGCCGCCTCGGTGGTGAGGATCGCGCCCAGCGGAAACCCGCCGCCGATGCCCTTGGCCGTGGCGACCACATCCGGCGTGATGTCCGCCCATTCGTGGGCGAACAGCTTGCCTGTGCGCCCCATCCCGCATTGCACTTCATCGAACATCAGCAACAAACCGAACTCGTCGCAGATGTCGCGCAGGCCTTGCAGATAATCCGCGGGCGCGGCGCGCAGGCCACCTTCGCCTTGAACCGGCTCGACCAGGATGGCCGCCGTTTCGTCGGTGATGGCAGCGCGCATTTCGTTTAAGTTGCCGAACGCGACATGGTCGAAACCGTCCACCACCGGCTCAAAGCCGTTCAGAAGCTTCGCCTGACCGGTGGCCGCGATGGTCGCCAAGGTGCGTCCGTGAAAGGCATTTTCGCAGCCAATGACGCGGTAGCGCTGCGGGTGTCCGTTGTCCTTTTGGTATTTGCGTGCGATTTTGATCGAACCTTCCACCGCCTCGGCGCCGGAATTGGAAAAGAACACCCGATCCGCGAACGAGGCCGCAACCAAACGCTCAGCCAGTTCGATCTGGCCGGGAATGATGTAGAGGTTGGAAACGTGCCACAGCTTTTCGGCTTGGTTTTTCAACGCCTCAACCAAATGAGGATGGGCGTGGCCCATGCTGCTCACCGCGATGCCTGCGCAAAAATCCAGGAATCGTCGTCCGTCGGCCGTGTACAGATAGACCCCCTCGCCTTTTACAAAAGCGAGATCCGCAGGCGCATACGTCGGCATCAGCGCGGACATGACGAACAATTCCTTTCTTTCAGCTCAAATCAAAAAATAAAGACCGGGCGACTGATGCCGCCCGGGAAAGCCGGGGATTATGGGAATCCCGGCCCTGTCTGTCAATGGTCACGAAAAACTGGGTTTTTACGGCTTCAACTTATAGCCGCTCTCAAACATCCGCCAGCAGACGATCCACAGCGCCACGTCCATCAGCCCGACCACCAACATACCGGTGAGCACCGGGGCGTCGCTTTGGCCGATGAAGCCATAGCGAAACCCGTCGATCATGTAGAAAAACGGGTTGAGGTGGGCGATGGTCTGGGCCGCTTGGGGCAGACGCTCGATCGAATAAAACGTGCCCGACAGAAACGACAGCGGCGTGATGATGAAGTTGGTCACCGCCGCGATGTGATCGAACTTGTCCGACCAAATGCCGCCGATCACACCCAACAAGGACAGCATCAGCGACGCCGCCACGGCGTGAAACACGATCAAACCCGCATGGTGTATCTGGATCGGCACCCAAATGCTCAGCACCAAGGTCACCGCGACGCCGACCATCACGCCGCGCGTCATGCCGCCCATGCTGATGCCAAAGGTCAACTCGTGCGCGCTCAAGGGCGGCATCAGGGTGTCGACGATGTTGCCTTGAACCTTGGAAATCATCATCGAACTGGAGGTGTTGGCGAAGGCGTTTTGCACGATCGCCATCATGATCAGGCCGGGGGCGAGAAATTCCATGAACGGCACGCCGTGAACTTCGCTCACCGCGCGCCCCAACGCCAGGGAAAACACCGCGACAAACAACAAGGTGGTCACCACCGGGCCGATGATGGTTTGGGTGTAAACCTTCACGAAGCGCCGCACTTCGCGCATATAGAGCGTATAAAGGCCGAGCCAGTTGCTGGTGGAGGTCTGGTGCATGATGTCGCCGATCTTATGTCTGGGGCGGGTGTTTGAGGCATTGGTCAGAAGAGCAGCACCTTATATAGTCTTCCCATGAGCGCGCGCAAAGCCCCTTCCCAAAAACCCAAGCCGCGCATCCCGCGCAAGATCACGCCGGAGCGCCTGGCCAACATCGCCCTGCATTATTTGGAGCGTTACGCGTCGAGTTCGGAAAACCTTCGTCGCGTGCTGGAACGGCGCGTTTTCAAAGCATCGCTGTTTCACGAAGATTTGGACGTGGAGGCCGCGCACGGCTGGATCGACAATCTGATCAAGCGTTACCAGGACGCGGGGCTGCTCAACGATCTGAGTTACGCCGAAATCCGCGCAAGGTCCTTGATGGCGCGTGGCACCGCGACGCGCGTGATCCGCATGAAACTGATGGAAAAGGGCGTCGATGGGGACACCATCGATCAAGCCCTCACATCTTTGATCGACGAGCACCCCGAACCGGAGTTGGCCGCCGCCATCAAGCTTGCGCGCCGCCGCCGACTAGGTCCTTATGGCGATCCGGCCAAACGCGAAGATCTTAAAGATAAGCACCTCGCCGCCATGGCGCGGGCGGGGTTCTCCTACGACATGGCGCGTCGCATCGTCGAGTGCGGCGACAAGGATGAGCTGGAAGATTTGCTCAACTCGCCGCCGTCCGGTTTTTTGTAAGAGGCGCAACTCTGACGGTTTACTCTCAGCCGCCTTCGACTATCATCGCTGCACATTCTACAGGATACAAACGCATGCAAAGCATCACTGAGTTTTGGGCCCTGGTCAAAGACGTCTGGCAAACCGGCGTGTTCGGCGTCGACATCGGTGCGATGGTGGCGGCGCTCGGCATTTTCGTGGCGTTCTTGCTGCTGCGCGGCCTGATCACCCGCTTCATTATCGGCGCATTGCGGTTCAGGGTCTCCAAAACCAAAAACCTTCTCGACGACGACCTGTTGACGGCGCTGGAGGAACCGATCCGCCTCGCGCCGCTGATCCTCGGCGCGTTCTTGGCGTTTCAATTCCTCAGCCTCGAAGATCGTGTCCAAGATATTGCCGACAAGCTGATCCGTTCGCTCATCACGGCGGCGATTTTCTGGGCGCTGTTTCGCGCCGTGGGGCCGCTGTCGAACCTGCTCACGCGCTTGGAAAAGCTGTTCACCGCCGTGATGATGGATTGGCTGGTCAAGGCGGTGAAGCTGTTGATCGCGTTCATCGGCGTGGCGGCGGTTCTGGAAATCTGGGGAATCCAGGTGGGGCCGATCCTTGCCGGTCTGGGGCTGTTCGGCGTGGCGGTGGCGCTGGGTGCGCAGGATCTGTTCAAGAACCTCATCGCGGGCATTCTGATCATCGCGGAGCGGCGTTTCAACAAAGGCGACTGGGTGCGCGTCGACGGCGTGGTCGAGGGCACGGTGGAGCAAATCGGCTTTCGCTCGACCATGATTCGACGCTTCGACAAAGCGCCGGTGTTCGTGCCCAACACCAAATTGGCGGACAACGCGGTGACCAACTTCACCGCCATGACCCATCGGCGCATCTATTGGCACATCGGGGTCGAGTACCGCACCACCATCGACCAGCTCAAAGCGATCCGCGACGGGATTGAGGATTACGTGCTGGGCTCCGTTGAATTCGCCCACCCGCCCGAGGTCTCGACCTTCGTGCGCATCGACAAGTTTTCCGACAGTTCGATAGATATCATGCTGTATTGTTTCACCAAGACCACCGATTGGGGGCAATGGCTGGAGATCAAGGAACGCCTCGCTTACCACATCAAGGACGTGGTCGAAGGTGCAGGATCGAGCTTTGCTTTCCCCTCGACATCCCTATATGTCGAGTCCCTACCCGGCGATGCGCCGGAAGTGTTCATGCCGCCATCCAAGAAAGAGGCTTAAGTTCATGTCCGTGACCATTTATCACAACCCCCGTTGTTCGAAATCCCGCCAAACACTGGAACTGATCCGCGAAAAAGGCGTCGATCCGGAAATCGTCGAGTATCTCGAAACGCCGCCGAGCGCCGCCGAACTGAAAGACATTCTGTCCAAGCTGGGCAAAACGGCTGCTGAAATCGTGCGCAAAAAAGAAGCCAAGGAAGAAGGTATCGACGTCGCCGCATTGGACAACGACGCGCTGATCGAAGCCCTTGCCGCACACCCACGCGCCATCGAGCGTCCCATCGTGGTCAAGGACGCCAAGGCCGTGATGGGCCGTCCGCCAGAAAATGTGATTGATTTGATCTGAAGAAGCCGTCGCAAAAAAAGCGGGCGCTCCCGACGGGGCGCCCGCTTTTTCATTTCTCGTGACTTAGCCGCGAATGGTGTTGAGGAAGTTGTTCACTTCCTCATTGAGCAAATCAGACTGACTGCCGAGTTGCGCCGCCGCATCGAGGATTTGCGTCGCCGAACTGCCCGTTTCCGATGCCGCCTGAGTCACCTGAGTGATGTTGACGGAAACCTCTTGGGTGCCGTTCGAGGCTTGCTCGACGTTACGCGCGATTTCCTGCGTTGCCGCGCCCTGTTCTTCGACGGCGGCGGCAATGGTCGAGGTGATCTCGTTGATCTGATTGATGATGCCGCCGATGGAGCCGATGGCCTGCACCGCATCTTGGGTCGCGCCCTGGATACCGCCGATTTGGTTGGAGATTTCCTCGGTCGCCCTGGCGGTCTGATTGGCGAGGTTTTTCACTTCGGACGCCACGACCGCGAAGCCTTTGCCCGCCTCACCGGCGCGCGCCGCCTCGATGGTTGCGTTGAGCGCCAGCAAGTTGGTCTGATCGGCGATGTCCGTGATCAAGGCAACGACTTCGCCGATTTTATTGGCGGCCTCGGCCAAGCCTTGAACCTTTTCGTTGGCGCCATCGACTTCGGCCACCGCAGCACCTGCAACCTGCGTGGATTGAGAAACTTGGCGTGAAATTTCGGAGATCGAACTGGACAGCTCTTCCGCCGCGGAGGCCACCGTCTGCACGTTGGCGGAGGCTTCTTCCGCCGCCGCCGCCACATTGGTGGCCTGCTGGCTGGTTTGATCGGCGGTGCCGGAAACGGATTGCGCCGTGGCTTGCATTTCACTGGCGGCCGCGGACACCGTTTCGACGACTGCGCCGACGCTGGTTTCGAATTGTTCCGCCATGCGCATGCGTTCGACGCGCCGTTGCTCGACCTGCGCTTCTTCCGCCGTTTTTTGTTCCCGTTCGCGCTTTTCCGCGTCCCCAAGCGCGCCTTTGGTGACCATCAAGGCCCGCGCGACGGTGCCGAATTCGTCGGAACGGTTACAGCCGAGACACGATTCCGTATCGTAGTCCTGATTGGAAATTTGATTGATTTCTTTCAGCAATCCTTCGATGGAACTCTTGATCAAGAGGAACAGGTAGACGCCCACGCTCGAACCGATGATCACGCCAATCGCGGCGAGAATCATATTCAAACGCTCCACGTCCACAAGGCTATCGTGCACATCCCCGATCTTCTGGTTCAGCTCCAAAACTTTGGCGTCTTTAACGGCTTCCACTTTCGCAATCAGGCCGTCCAAGTTATCGCCCATCGTTTTCGCAACCGCATCGAACTGACTCATCATGACGTTGCCTTCTTCGGGGCCCTTGGCAACGTAGACTTTGCCCATTTCGACACCGGCCTCATAAAACGGGCCGAAAGACGCCTCGGTTTCATCCAGCGCCGTGACCACGTCTTCTAGTTGCATGCCGGTCGCCAACTGGCGCGCCTTGGCGACGTCTTCGGTAAATTTTTGGGCGAAATTGGCCGCTTCCGTAAAGCCGTCGTCAAAGCCGGGCAAGCCGCGGGTCGCGGAAACATCGGAAATCCACTGCTGGACCTGGACCACATCCAACTTAACCTCTTTGATCAAGATCATTAAAGGAATGGCTTTGTCAGACATAACGTTTGCGCTGTCTTCGGTGGCCTCGAGCTTTGGAAGCTGGGCGTTCAGGTTGATCAGCGTAACAACCGCCGAGCCTGCAAACGCCAGCAAAATAATTGCGAGAACCGCAACCAGGCGTGCTTTAATTGACATTGTTTATCCCCAAAAAGACGTACTGTGACAGGTCCGGCGCCGCAATTTTTCCCAAAAAACTCCCAACATGCGATACTGGAATGATTTAGGCACTCATATCATAATTTTTTCCTAACGCCATCTTACAAACCGCGTAAATGGCGCGGCCTGAGCGTCGCCGCCGCCGAGCCCATTGTGGCCTTCGCGGCACGGACCTTCACCAAAAGAGCCGCGGTGTCGCGGGGTAAGTTCCCTGCGAGGGGCAGTGCATTGGAGGCGTGGTTGGAGCGGAAAATGACGGGTTGAGGCGGATCTAGAAGCTCCAGAAGGTATTCCAACTCGGCCACGATCCCATCATCGTCTTGCCATTCGAAGTCCGCGTCGCCGATGTCGTTCGCGCACGTGAACGCGTCACGGAAATGGGGTTCCTGGTCCGCCTCCAGCCCCAATTGCAACGTGGAGAGAAATTTCGGCGGCGCGCGGTTGATCAGCGCCGCCGTGCCTTCGATATGCGCGCGCCAATGGACCTTGCCGCCAAGCCCGAGAATCACCGTGGCCGAAACCTTTATCCCCACCCGCTCCGCATTGATCAGGGCTTTTTCCATCAACTTGGCCGATCCCTTGCGAATGCGCCTGAGCATCTTGTCGGAACCGGACTCAACCCCTAAATAAACCATGGTGAGGCGCTTATCGCGCAGTCGCGCCAAATCCTCGGCTGTTTTTTTGGTCAGGTTTTGCGGCGTGGCGTAACACGTGACCCGTTGCAAGTCGGGAAAGGTGGCGATCAGTTTGTCGAGAATGCGTTCCAAGTCCGCCACCGGCAGCACCAAGGCGTCGCCATCGGCGAGAAACACGCGCGTGGCGTCGGGCCAGTCGCGCGCCGCATCTTCGATATCGGCGAACACGTCCGCCAGCGGCCTAGCCTGGAAAGCTTTGTGCTTGTACATCGAGCAAAAGGTACATGCGTTGAAACTGCACCCCAGCGTTGCTTGGATGATCAGGTTCGGGCCTTCGGAAGGCGGGCGCCACAGCGGCATATCGTATACAATCATAAAAGGGAATGTAATGCCTTTGACGCAAACTTGCCATGGCCGCTTTCCCTTGAACATCAGCCGCTTACATCCGATACTCCGCCTAGGAGATATGTTTGTGAGATGACGAGCCAAGAAAACGCCCAAGCGCCTGCCGAAAATGCGCAAATGACCGCGCGCAGCGAGCAAGCGGCTGAAGCCCGGCGCATATACGAACTTGCGCTGGAGCATCACCACGCCGGTCGTCTGGACGTGGCCATCAAGGAATACGCGCGCGTGCTGCGTCTCGCCCCCAATGCGCCCGATGTCTACAACAACCTCGGCGTCGCGCTGCGCAGCGCCGGACGCCCCCAGGCCGCGGTGGCGTGTTACCGCCGCTCGCTCGGCATCCGTCCGGGTGCCGCCGGTGCATACACCAACCTGGGCAACGCCTTGCGCGATCTCGGCGAAACCACCCGCGCCGTCGAAGCGCACCGGCGCGCCGTCAAACACGCACCGAAGTCGCCCAAAGCGCTTTACAACGCCGGACTGGCGTTTCGCGAGGGCGGCCATAGCAAGGTGGCGTTGGAACATTTCAACCGCGCCGTCAAGTTGGAGCCCACCTACGCCCTGTGCCGGGTGGATCACGCCATCACGCTGCTGCAGTTGGGTGAATGGCAGCGCGGCTTTAAGGAACTGGAAATCCGTTTCGCCCTTCCGGGCCGCGATCCACGGCGCAAGGACATTGAAAATTGGAACGGCTCTGCGCTTCAAGGGCGCACCATCTTGATCAATTACGAAGGTGACGAAGGTACAGCCATACAATTCGCCCGTTTCGCCGCGGTGCTCAAACGCGGCGGCGCGAACGTGACGATGGAATGCCCCCCGCATCTCAAGCATCTGTTGTCCGCATCGCCCGACATCGCCGACACCATCAGTGTCGGCGCGGACGCGCCCGGCGTCGACGTGCAAGTGCCGCTGCTCAGCCTGCCCGCGCGGCTCGGCACCTTGGTCGATACCGTGCCTGAGGAAACCCCTTATCTTTCGGTGCCGAAAATCGGCGCCACCGCGCTCGACATTCATCCCGACACACGTCTCGCCATTGGGTTGGCTTGGTCGGCGAACTGGGACGGGCGCGCCACCAAAGGCCCGAAGCATCACGGCGACATGATGCTGGACGATTATACGGAACTGGCGGGCATTCCCGGACTGCAACTGTTTTCATTGGAACGCGGCGCAGGCGCGGGCGACATCGCGCGGCTCGGCTTTCAGCCTCTGCTCGAACAAACGGGCCAAACCCTGATGGACGCCGCCGATCTGGCCTCGGCCATCAACCAGTTGGATTTGGTGATTTGCAGCAATTCGGTCGCCGCGCATATTGCCGGGGCGCTTGGCAAGCCGGTGTGGCTTTTGCTGGACGCCGGGGCGGACTGGGGATGGCTTGTGGATCGCGAAGACAGCCCGTGGTATCCCAGTATGCGTATCTTCCGCCGTACCGCTGAAGAGCCTTGGAGCGCCACCGTGTCCAAGGTCCGCCAAGCTTTGATGGAAGTCCTGAAAGGCGGTTGACGCCTCTTTTGAACGGAAGCGAACATGAGCGACACGCCTCAAGACCCCAACCCGTCTATGCCCCCAGGTGCGGACAATCCGCAAGGGCAAGCGGAGCACAATGCCAGTCCAGTAAAAAAGCCGGGCTTGCTTTCGCGTCTGTTCGGCCGCGTCGCAACCGGTTCCGAGCTGGAAATCGCAATTGCGCCGTTCGTCGATGCCGCTGGCACGGACCATGCGCGCACGCTTGCCGCCGTCTTTTCCGAACTGGACGGCATCCACACCAAGTATCTTCGTGAAAAACCGATTCTCACACCGGAAACCGACCGCACGGAGCATCTGCCCGCGGCATGCGGTCAGGCCATGAATTGGATCGGCAAGCACCATGCCGATTTGGTCATTTGGGGCGACGTTCCGCCGCCGGGCACCACGTTGTTCATCCACTTCGCCGCGCCGCCGCCGGTTGACGAGGACCCTGCGGGGACCATTTCGCCTTTCCAGGCGTTGAACCTTCCCGTCGGCTTCAATTCTGATGATTTAGGTGCATTGCTGCTGGCCACCGCGCTGGCCGCCATGAACCCGCCAAGCGACGCGAAGCGTCAAAGCCGCCGAAACCTGATTGCGGACGCCTTGGAGCATGCGGCGGAAGCGATCGAGCGTATTCCGTCCGATTTCACCGCCCGCGAGCAAGCCTCCATCCAAGCCATGTTCGCCAACGCCTTGGCGTCGTTCGGCCACCTGTTCCCCGGCACCGAGGTTTATCATCGCGCCTCGCTGGCGTACACCAAGGCCATCCAAGGCACTTTGCGGTCTGAAAGTCCCACCAACTGGGCCTACCTGCAACGCAATCAAGGCACCGTGTTGCAGGCGCTGGGCGAGCGCACCGACGACATCGACACCCTTGAACGCGCCGCCGAGGCCTACCGTGCGGCGTTGGACGTCTTCACGTTCGAGGCCACGCCGTTTCCTTGGGCCACCACCCAGAACCGCCTGGGTGAAGTGCTGTACCGTCTCGACAGCACAAGCGGCGACACCAAAGGCCTGAAGGAGGCGTTGACCATCTATCAGGGCGCGCTCAAAGTTTTGAACAAACGCTCCACGCCGCTGCTGTGGAGCGAAACCATGAACAATCTCGGTCAGACCGCCCAGATGCTGGGCCGCGAACTCAATAACGAAGATGTTTTGGAGCGCGCGGTGACGGCCTATAAGCAAGCTCTCACCATCCGCAAACGCGACAGTCAGGCGACCCTGTGGGCCGCGACCCAAAACAACATGGGCAGCGCCCTGTTCATCTTGGGCCGCATGACCGGCCAAGATCAGTATTTCGAGGCTGCGCTGAATGCTTTCATGGGTGCGCGCGATGTCTACAGCACCTTAGGACTGACGCGCATGGTCGAAATCACCGAAAAAAACATCGCCCATGCCGAAGAGCGCCTGCCCGACGGGGCCGCCAAAGGGGACAAAAAGGACCCCTCCATGTGGTGGTTGGAAGAAGAAGATCCATCGGGTAAAACCTGACAGGCGCAAGGACGGTTTTTAAACGCGGCGAGAGACAACCGCGCTGACCAACGACGCCAGGCCCAAGAACGTCACCGTCGCAATCAATTGCCACATCAACAGCATCACCGTCGCGTCAGGGGGGTGAAACAGACGCAACCCCACGGCACCCAGCGCCGAGGCCGCCAAAACGGCCAGCCCAACGGTCCGCGTCGGCGACATGAACATGCCGCGCTTGAGTAAAATCACCATGACCAGCGCCGGGGCCGCGCCGGTCGCCACCACGGACGGATAGCAGGTCCAATGCGGGGCGAACGAGAACTGGTCGGGACCGATCTGTTCGAACAACTGCCAGCAGCTTTCCGTAATCAGCGCCAACCACGCCATGAACGGCAACACCGGCAGCATCCAGGCTTTTTGGCTGCGGCCCGGCTGCACACAGCACAGCGCCGCATAACCCGCCGTCAGCGCCGTCAGCAAGATTGCCGCCAGTTCGACGAGACTACGCCAATTGCTGAGGCGTTCAACGGCCAACGCGAAAGATTGCCTCTGTTCAAAAACCAAAGCGAAAGATTGCTGTTCGACCAGCGCACCCAAAACAAGCGAAACCGGCATCGCCACCGCCACCCAGCCCAACAGCCTTTTACCCGGGGACGCCAAACGCTTCACAGGCGTCAGGTCCTGGGACAAAGAGGCGATCAGGTTTTCGGTCGAAGTGTTCATCTTTCCTTACTGCTCCGGTTTTTTCTTATCGTTACGCTTTGGGGGCCATTTCGGCGCGCAGGCTTTTCAGAGCCCTGTGCATCGCCACCTTCAGCGCCGCCACGGACATGCCGCTGGCTTCGGAGGCTTCCTTAAGGCTCATTTCACGCAATTTCAACAGTTCAACGGCGGTGCGTTGCCCCGCTGGCAGCGTGTCGAGCGCGCGCTTGAGTTCGTCACCCAACGCGAACACCAGGTCGTCCTCAGGAAGAGTATTCGTTTCATCCGATAAAAAAGTTTCAGGATACTCATCCACCAGCATTTCCCGCGCACCCTGGCGATACATGGTGCGCAACGCGTCCACGGTGCGCCGCTGGGCGATGGTGCCGATCCACGGCCTGAACGTCAGCGCGGGGTCGTATGTGTGACGGTTTTTGTGAACCGACACCAAAACTTCTTGCACCACATCTTCGATTTTATCGGGATCGTTGATACGTTTACCGACGATGGCGCGCACCAACGGCACGACTTCAACGAGCAGACTTTGATAAGCCGTAGCATCACCGTCTTGTGCAAGGACCATCCATTCGGACCACCGACGGTCTTGTTCGGCCCTTGGGTCTGCTGGGGAAACGGGAGTTCTATTTGGTTCTGTCATGACACCCTAAGATACAATTTTTCATTGAATCCGGTCGCAATCAATCCACCTATAAAAAATCTGTGTAACCCAATCCGCGGTCGGTGCGAACTAGTGGGGGACGGGCACGAAACACCGCGCCCCGAACTTTAGGTTCCGACCCTAAATGGGTCCCATACCAAGTCAATCTTATTTTAGGAGGATTACATGTCCGTTAAGTCCATCAGCAAAGCCCCGCTTCTCGCCGCCGCCATGGCCGTCGCCCTGTCCACCGCCGCGATGCATGAAGCAAGTGCCGCCGAAATGGAAAAATGCTACGGCGTCGCCAAAGCCGGTCACAACGATTGCCAGACCGCCAACTCCTCGTGCGCCGGCACGTCGAAAATGGACAACCAAAAAGACGCCTTTATCGCCGTGCCCAAGGGTACCTGCGCGAAAATCACCGGCGGCTCAACGAAGTCCATGTAAGAAGAGGTGCGCGAGATGGCCTCTTTTGATCACACCGCGCACAGCCTTTCCAGCCCGATTCCGGCCGCCCCTTTTCCATCAAGGGCCGGGATCGGGCTCAAGGCGCAACATTATCAAGAAGTCCTCGACCTTGCCCCCGATATCGGCTGGCTTGAGGTTCACAGCGAAAATTACATGTGCGCAGGCGGTCCGACGCTGAGTTGGCTGACGGCGATGCGCGAACGCTATCCGATTTCGCTGCACGGCGTCGGCATGTCCCTGGGCACAGCCAGCCCGCTGGACCAAGTGCATCTCAAACGTCTGGTCGATTTGGAACGCCGTATCGAGCCCGGTGGAGTATCGGAACACTTGTCGTGGAGCATCGCCGACGGCGTGTATCTCAACGACTTGATCGCCTTGCCCTACACCGAAGAATCGCTCGATGTGTTTGCGACCCACGTGCTTGAAATGCAAGACGCCCTCAAACGCCGGGTGCTGATTGAAAACCCTTCGTCGTATCTACGCTACGCGCATTCCGTCATTCCCGAACCCGAATTCCTGCTTGAAGTGACGCGCATCAGCGGCTGCGCCGTGTTGCTGGACGTGAACAACGTCTTTGTCAGCGCCATGAACCACGGTTTCGACCCCGTTCAGTACCTGGACCAAATCCCCGCCGACCAGATCGGCGAAATTCATCTGGGTGGGCATAGTCAAACCATCATTGATGGCCGCACCATCCGCGTCGACGACCATGGATCGCGCGTGTGTGACGAGGTGTGGGCGCTGTATGAGCGCGTGATCGAACGCTGCGGTGCAAAACCGACCTTGATCGAGTGGGACAGCAACATCCCCGAGTTAAGCGTTCTTTTGGATGAAGCCGCCAAGGCCGACCGTATTTTAGAGCGCGCGCACAACAAACACCCCGAAAACCCGACAGAGGTTTCCCATGCCGTCATTGGCTGAGTTGCAAAACGCCATGCGCGCCGTCTCGCTAGGCGGTGATGCGTCTGCGCTTTCCGACGTTATCATCGGCGACGGTTTTGCGCCGGAACAACGCCTCAATATTCATCGCAACAACACCACCATCTTACTCGGCGAGGCCCTGGGCGCTACGTATGCGGTGGTCCACAAACTGGTCGGCGATGATTTTTTCGACGCGGTCGCGCGTCTGTTCATCCGCGCCCAACCGCCCCGCTCACCATGCCTGTTCGAATATGGTGAAGGCTTTGCCGACTTTCTCGCCACGCTGCCCGCGGCGGCGGATTTGCCATACCTTCCCGACGTGGCGCGGCTGGAATGGGTGTGGAACGAAGCCTTTCACGCTCCCGACGTCAAACCACTGTCATCCCACGACCTTGCCGCTATAAATCCGGAGGCCTACGGCGATTTGGTTTTGACCCCGCACCCAAGCCTGCGCTTGCTCGAATCTCCGTTTCCGATCAAGGAAATCTGGGATGTCAATCAGCCCGGCGCGGACCCGGAGGCAAGCGTCAGCCTCGACGAAGGGCCTCAAGCGCTGGCGGTTCTACGGCCCGGCGCAACGGTCGACATGATCGAGCTTTCACCGGGCGGCATCGCATTGGCAGGCCGTTTGGTCGAGGGCGCGCGCCTTGAAGACGCCTTTTCCACCGCCCAAGATGTGGCGTCGACGTTCGACCCCGCCCCGACCCTGGCGGTCCTGATCAGCGCCGGCGCGTTTCATCGCCACGCCCTAAAACCTTAAAATTATCCACAAGGAGCCTTGCGCATGTCTTCTCTTTCCGGGCTGTATTGCCGCCTCGTCAAACGTCTCAGAACAATCCCGGACGGCCTGATGGTCCTCATGGCGCGGGTCGGCTTGGGCGCGTTTTTCGTGCGCGCGGGGATGACCAAGGTCGACGGTGATTTCAACCTCACCGACACCACGCTTTATCTGTTTCGCGAGGAATACAAAGTCCCTCTGCTTTCCCCCGAAGTCGCCGCTTACATGGCGACCACGATGGAGCACGTGCTCGGCGCGCTTTTGGTCATCGGCCTGGCGACGCGGCTTTCCGCCTTGGGCCTTCTGGGCATGACGGTGGTGATCCAGGTTTTCATCTACCCCGGAAGCTGGCCCGACCACCTGTTGTGGGCGGCGGTCTTGATGCTCATCTTAGCGCGCGGGCCCGGTTGGCTGGCCGTGGATCGCGGCGTGTGTAAAATCATGGGCCAACGCTGCAAGCAAACCACCGAACCGCCTGCGGACGAGACCTCGGCCTAAAACGGGTCCATGTCACGCGCCCATCAGAAACCCCGCCGTTGAGGCGGGGTTTTTCGTGCATGGATTGAGTTCGGCCCTCAAAACGCAAAAGCCTCAGAGTTCGAAACCGCCGTACGACCAAATCGGGCGATTAAACTCTGAGGCTAAAATTTGGTGCACCCTGAGCGATTCGAACGCCCGACCTTCTGATTCGTAGTCAGATGCTCTATCCAGCTGAGCTAAGGGTGCATTATGCTATACCGCTTTTCAGCGGAAGCGGGCGGAACCTACTCCAGCCCCGCCCTGTTGGCAAGAGGAACATCGCAGTTTTTTCATCTTTATGATGCTTGGTGAATGCATAATGAATACAAATGCGCATAACGCCTTGGCAATTATCGAAATCTGCCCTTGCCGCCGCATTGGGCATTGAGTAAGATCGCTGCAAAAATCGCTGTGAAACACGTTATTCAAACGCTTTGAAGGACTTGCTTCACGACCTGGGGGATGATTTTATTAGACTCCGACCTCAATACTCCGACTTTTAGGTTTCAAGTTAAAGGCGAACACGCGAAATGGATTTTTCGAAGTTCCGGGCAATAATCGTGGGGGCCGCTTTTTTGCTGCCGGCCTGCTCATTTTCTGAAACAGCCCTGTGGCCCTCTCTGACAGGTGAAGACCCGACGGTGGAAACACCGTCACAGTCAGCCCAGCCAGCACCGATGGCCCAGACCACACAAGTCGAGACACTTGAGGGGGTGGCGACGCCGCCGCCGCAGCTCGGCACGACCGATTTCCGGCCCGTCGGCGTCACGCCGGGTCAGGACACCGGAACGTTCGTCGGCCGCAAGGTCGCCGAATTGCGCTCGGAGTTGCAGCGCCTGCAAGATCAGGTCAGCGCCCATAACGAGCAACTGCAAGCGCAACGCGCCGAAATGGTCGCCAACGCGCAGAACTACCACAACACCGTGGCTTCGGTGAATTCCCGCCTACAGGTGGGCACCACGCCGGGCAACCCGATTTTGGTGCAGCAGTTCAATTCCGCGCAGACCTCGCTGGACAATCTCAATGTCGGCATTGCGGCGATGAACAAGTTGGCCACTTCGGTAGCAGGCATGTCCACGATGTCGGCGTATCTGGCCGAATCGACTCGCGCTGCGTTCGGCGTTTCGGGCGCCGTGGACGAAGATCACCGCCAATTGACGATTTTGGAAGACGAGGTCGACCAGACCGTGGTGTTGATCGAGCGATTGCTGAAAGAATCCACCGACGACATTCGTCGCCAAAGCAGCTACGTCGCTTCGGAACGCTCTAACCTCAACACACTCGCCGCCGGCATCAAGACCGGTGAAATTTACGGCGCAAGCCTGTCCAACGTGGCGCAGAGCGCCGCGGGCCCCGGCCCCATTGCGGGCAAGCCCATGGACACCTCCGGACGCCGTCCGCTGGTGGTGATCCGCTTCGACCGCGATAAGGTTCCGTACCAGCAGGCGCTCTACAACGCCGTGGGTAAGGTTCTCGAACGCCGCCCCAGCGCCGCATTCGATCTCGTGGCCGTTGCGCCCGCTTCCGGCGGACCCGCCCGTGTCGCGCTGAACTCCACCAAAGCGCGCCGCCATGCCGAGGACGTGCTGCGCTCTCTCGTGGAAATGGGCTTGCCGCCCGCGCGCGTCGCCGTGTCCGGCAAAACGACGTCCAGCGCCTCGACCAACGAAGTGCATCTCTATTTGCGCTAAGCGAGGCGACTAAACTTCACAAAAAGCGCCGACCGAAACCCGGTCGGCGCTTTTTTTAGTGCAATCCCCCCCCTTTTACGTGTTGCACATTCGCCACACATAAAAAAAACAGTTGCCGTGCTACACAGGTACTACTCGCAATATGACAATATCCGTTAAATTTCAGGCATATTGAGCTGAACAGGTGGCTGTGCACTACAATTTAACGATGCACACCTGGATCGAAACACATATTTTGGTTTATATTCAGCGCGCACAACGAATGTAACGATGCCGGTCCACATGGGCTCAGCCGCAAAGACTGAGTAACAACCGCGAAGACCGGCGCCAAGGGGGACTACAATCTATGACGAGCAATTTCAAGCAGGCCCTGCTGTCGAGCATCGCCGCCGCCGCCGTGATGAGCGCTGGCGCGGCACATGCAACCAACGGCTATTTTTCCAATGCCTATGGGACCGCTGCCAAGGGCATGGCCGGCGCGAGCATCGCCCTGCCGCAAGATACGCAAGCCGCGATGAACAATCCCGCTGGCATGAAGAAAATTGGCACCCGGGTTGAAGGCACCCTCGCATTGTTTTCGCCTCTGCGTAAGTATTCAACCGCAGGTGCAGCGGCCACTAACTTCATGAACGACAATGAACAAAAAAGCGGCAATAATTTGTTCTATATCCCCGGTTTCGGCGTGAATTGGGATATGGGCGATTATTCCCTTGGGGTTACGATGTCGGCCAACGGTGGCATGAACACCGATTATGCCGGCAACGTCTTCACCGGCGGCACCAGCGGCCGCACGGGCATCGACCTAGCTCAAGTTTTCTTGGGCTTTACCTACGCCCGCCAGCTCGATGACATGAACACCATCGGCATCACCCCGACCTTTGCCGCGCAGCGCTTCAAAGCGACGGGCCTGCAAGGGTTTGCAGCCATCTCCTCAGATTCCACCAAACTGACCGACAACGGCTATGACTATTCCTACGGTTACGGTGTGCGCGTGGGCTGGCTTGGCCAAGTCAATGACAAGCTCAGCTTTGGCGCCATGGGCCAAAGCCGCATGTATATGCAGAAATTCGACAAATACGCTGGCCTATTCGCTGAACAGGGCGACTTCGACATTCCCCCAACCGTTAGCTTTGGCGCATCCTATAAGGTTGACAACAAACTGACGGTCGCTGTTGATGTACAGCGCATTTTCTACGGCCAAGTCGATGCAATCGGTAACCCTCTGCAGTCTATTGCATCGGTTCACACCGGTGCGGGTGGTAACATCAGCCCCCTCTCCCTTGGTGGCGACCAGGGTGTCGGTTTTGGCTGGCAGAACATGAACATTGGTAAAATTGGCGCTCAGTATCAGTACAGCGATGATATAGCGCTTCGCGCGGGCATCAGCCACAACACCCAAGCGTTCCCCGACACGGAGACGCTGTTCAACATCCTGGCACCGGCAACCGTCAACACTCACGTCAGCATTGGCGGCACATACGACATGACGCCGAATCTCGCCTTGTCGATGTCCTACACCCATGCCTTTAACGCCAACATCACAGGCATCAACGTCAACCACATTTTTGGTGCTGCAGGCACCCCGATTGATCTGCAAATGAAGCAGCACGATTTGGAAGTTGGGGTCAGCTACGCTTTCTAAGTTAGCTTTACCAACGTTACGATTTAACCGTCCAGGCCCTAGGCCTTGGGCGGTTTTTTCATCCTCGCTTGCAAGATGACCAAGTCCGGCGCACAATTTTGCAATGATTGCGTCTATTGAGAGTGCACCCATGGTTTTTCTACGATTTTTGATGCTCAGCATCATATGGGGCGCTTCTAGCCCCTCTGCCGAAGCTGCGGAAACCTCTTTCGGTCTCACTTTACCGCCGGGCTTTGCCATCACCGTGTTCGCCCGTGCGCCGGGTGCGCGATCACTGGCGTTGGCGGAAGACCTTGGCGTGGTGTTCGTCAGCACCCGCAAGGACACCGTCTACGCCGTGCCGCTCAGCGATGACGACGGTTTGCACCCGACCTACCCGGTGTTGCGCGGTCTGGTCTCGCCCAATGGCATCGCTTGGAAGAACGGTTATCTTTACGTTGTCGAACAGCACCGTGTAACTCGCTATCACGTGCCTTCCATCGACGCGCTGACGGATGCAAAACCCGAAGTTCTGTTCGACGACCTGCCTGATAAATCCTGGCATGGAAACCGCTACATCCGCTTTGGCCCAGATGGTGCCTTGTACGTCGGGGTCGGCGCGCCGTGCAACGTGTGCAGCTTGCACGGCTTTGAAGGCAGTATTTTGAAGTTTACGCCGGGGCGTTGGGACAGTCCCGAAATCGTCGCCACCGGGGTGCGCAACACCGTCGGCATCGACATCAATCCACGCACCGGGCAGTTGTTTTTCACCGACAACGGCGCAGACGGCATGGGCGACGACAGCCCGCCTGACGAACTGAACGCCCTCACCCGACCGGGTGCCCATTTCGGCTTTCCCTGGTATGGCGGCGGCGAGGATCGCGCGCCGCACTTTCGGCTGCTTCCCGTGCCCTCCGGCATGGTACCGCCCGTGGTGCGTTTCCAGGCCCATGTCGCGCCCTTGGGCGTCGACTTTTACGATGGGCGCATGTTTCCCGCCGAATACCAGGGCGATGCCTTCGTCGCCCAACATGGATCGTGGAACCGCTCTTCCCCGGTTGGCTATCGCATCATGAGGATACACCTCGATGCGACTGGCAAGGTGACCGGCAAAGAGCCGTTCATCGAAGGCTGGCTGCGGCCGGGCGGCGGTGTCACTGGGCGTCCGGTGGATTTGGAAGAGCTTCCCGACGGCTCGCTGCTCATCAGCGACGACGCAGCAGGCGTGCTCTATCGGGTCACTTACACAAAGCCCTGAGCAATCGCCAGCACGACCAGATAGCGCCCGCCCTTGGCCAGGGTCACCAACAGCAAAAACACACCCACATGGACCCGCAAAAAGCCCGCCGCGAAGGTGATGGGATCGCCGATGACCGGCACCCAGCTGAGCAGCAGCGACCAAACGCCCCATTTGGCGAACCACCTGTCGGCTTTTTCCAGATCGTCAGGCTTGAACGGAAACCATTTACGGTCTTGCCAATGCAGACACCAGCGCCCCAGCATCCAGTTGACCAGCGCACCGAGCGTGTTGCCTGCCGTGGCCACGGCCCATAGCCACAGCGCATCCATTCCGCCCGCAATGCTGAGCCCACCCAGCACGGCTTCGGACGAAAACGGCAAGATGGTCGCAGCGAGAAACGCCGATAAAAACAGGCCGATGTATCCATTCATGGGCGCGAAGGTAGCGGATTATGCGTCGCTGTCCACCCGAACATTAACTGGGATGTTGTCGATCAGCCGCGTACGTCCCAATTTGGCCGCCGCAAGCACGCGCGCAGGCCGTCCGGCGTCGTAACTTTCAAGGCGCTCCAGTGTCAAGGCGTCGGCGACGGCGACGTAATCGACCGGACCGAAGCCGAGCGCACTCAACTCAGCCTCCGCCGCGCGGCACAAATCACCGCCTTTAGCACCGCCGCGAAAATCATTCGCCACGGAACACAACACGGCGTTCAGTTTGGGTGCTGTGGCGCGCTCAGTTTCACTGAGGTAAGCGTTGCGCGACGACAACGCCAAGCCATCGGGTTCGCGCACGGTCCCAACGCCATGAATTTCGATGGCAATGCGCAGATCGCGCGCCAACGTCTTGATCACTTGGAGCTGCTGATAATCCTTTTCGCCGAAAAACGCCCGATCCGCCTGGGCCATCGACAACAGCTTGGTGACCACCGTGGCGACGCCGGTAAAGTGGCCGGGGCGGTGCAGCCCTTCGAGGACAGCATCCAGCCCCGGCACACGCACTTCGGTGACCGCGCCCGGCGGATACATCTCTTCGACAGACGGCGCGAACAGGATATGCGCGCCTTCGCTCTCGACCAATTTGCGGTCGGCATCTTCATCGCGCGGATAGACGGAAAAATCCTCACCCTCGCCAAACTGAGTGGGATTGACGAACACCGTCACGATCACCCGCTCACACTGTTTCAGCGCGGCGCGCACAAGGCTCAAGTGCCCCTCATGCAGGGCCCCCATGGTCGGCACCAAGCCGACGCTCAACCCTTCGGCGCGCCAAGAGCGGACCTTGGCGCGAAGCTCGGATGCGGTGCGAAGGGTTGCGATCGTCATGTCCGGCCGGGCACGTTCAACGGTGTTCTTTTTTCTTCACGCCGAAGCAATGCTCCTCGGCCGGAAACGCGCCGCTGCGCACCTCTTCGCCGTACAGGCGCGCGGCTTCGGCCAAGCCTGCGCCCAGGTCCATGTAGCGTTTGACGAACTTCGGTTTGAATTCGGTGAACAGGCCCGCCATGTCCTCGGTCACCAGGATTTGCCCATCGCACGCAGGCGAGCCGCCGATGCCGATGGTGGGCACGTCGATCTCATCGGTGATGCGCCGCGCGATCGGCTCCATGGTGCCCTCGACGACGATGGCGAACGCGCCTGCATCGGCAATGGCCTTGGCATCGGCAACGATTTTTTGCGCTTCGCCGTCACTACGTCCCTGGGCCTTGAAGCCGCCTGCGGTGTTCACCGACTGGGGCATCAGGCCGACGTGGCCCAGAACCGGAATGCCGCGTTCGGACAGGAATTTAACGGTCGGCGCCATCTCGACACCGCCTTCGATCTTGATCCCGGCGCAGCCCACTTCCTTCATGATGCGCGCGGCGTTGCGAAAGGCGATTTCGGGGCTTTCCTGGTAGGATCCGAACGGCATGTCGACGATCACGCACGACCGCTTCGCACCGCGCATCACCGCTTGGCCGTGGGCGATCATCATGTCCATGGTCACGCCGACGGTGGTGTCCAGACCGTAAATCACCATGCCGAGGCTATCGCCCACCAGCAACAGGTCGGTGTGCGCATCCAGCAAGCGCGCCGTCAAAACGGTGTAAGCGGTCAAGCACACCAAAGGCTCCGCCCCGTCGCGGCGCTTGCGCGCACGGATATCAGGCACGGTCAGCTTGCGCAGCGCGCCTTCGATGTCGATCGGCTTGTGTGTGCTCATGTCGATTCCCCAGAACCTAAAGCCACGTTTTGAATATGTTGCAGCGCAAAATATAGGCGCTACGGTCGAAAAATGCAAAGGGCATGCCCCTTACGCCTTGCGGGCAACGATGAACAATCTGCGAAAGGCAAACAGGGTCTTGCCATCCGTACGTTTAGGATACGCGCCCAGCAACTCCGCCGCCAGGGCGTCCTTATAAGCCGTGCGCATTTCACCGTCCAAGGCCTCCAGCAACGGCTTTAGGGCGGTGGAGGCAATCCAGTCAAGCACCGCGTCCTCACCGTCCAGAATTTGCGTATAGGTGGTTTCCCAGATGTCGAGACCGGCGGCGAGAGGACTGAGCCAGTCGTAATACACCCCTGGTTCCACCACCGGGGCTTCGCGCAAAACAGGAGCCAGCGTTTGCGCCCACGGGCCACGCCGCGCCACCTCGCGCATCAACGTGTGGGAGGGCTCGCCAAACTGGTTGGGCATCTGCACCGCCAGCACCCCGCCGGAATTCAGCTCATCCATCAAGCGCGGGAACAAGTCCTCATGCTCATCAAGCCAATGCAGCACGGCGTTGGAATAAATCAGATCTTGGGGTTCCGGCGCGGCCCAACTGCGGATATCGGCCTGTCGCCACGTCACGTTCAGATGCATCTGTTCGGCTTTGGCCCGCGCCAGCATCTCCGCCGAGCCATCCAGCGCCGTGATGTTCGCATCCGGCCAGCGCTCACGCAAAAACGGCGTGACGTTGCCCGCACCGCAGCCGAGATCCGTGATCCGTGCAGGGCGCTCAAGAGGAACTTGGGCCAGCAAATCCAACGCCGGGCGCAGGCGCAAATCTTCGAACTTCAAATATGCGCCGGGTTCCCAGTGGCGCGGCGCACCCTCACATGTCCTGGCGCTTGTACTGATTTTTTGCATGGATGTTTTCCGTGTGCTCACAACAGACCCCGCATTAGAAGAACCTCAACAAGAAACGTACAATTTTGCGCGTGCGTGCGCTGAACAGCGAGGCGGTGTAATACCCGCCCGCAGCCCGTTTGCCAACTTCACCAAGCGTCGGGTAAGGGGCGATGGTGGACGCCATGGCGCCGATCTTCAGGCCCTGCTCCATGGCCAGCACCCACGTCCCGATCAACTCTCCCGCGTGCGGCCCAGCGATACCCACGCCGAGAATTTTGCCCTTTTTGCTGGTCACGACCTTGATCAAACCTTCAGTCTCAAGCTCTACCTGGGCGCGGTCGTTTTCGGCGAACGGCCATTTAAGAATTTTGACGCCATCGCCGTGGCGCGCCCGCGCCTGAGCTTCCGTGAGCCCCGCTTGGGCCAGTTCCGGATCGGTGTAGGTCACCCACGGCACGTGATCGAGCTTGGCTTTCGCAGGCAGCTTGAACAGCACATTGCGGATCACGATACCGGCGTGATAGCCCGCCACGTGGGTGAATTGGTAACCGCCCGCCACGTCACCGATGGCAAAGATACGCTTGTTCGAGGTGCGCAGACGTCGGTCGACCTCTATCCCCTTGGGCGTAAAATCGACGCCCGCGTGTTCCAGCCCCAAGCCCATCACATTGGGGCGGCGTCCGGCGGCGACCAGCAGGTGCGTACCTTGAATCAAGTGCTCACAGCCATCTTCGCCGACGGCGACGATTTCAGGAGCCTCAACCGTGCCCTCCGCGCGCACCACCTTGACATTTTCATGGATAACCACGCCGTCTTCCAACAGCCGTCCATGGACCACGCGCACCAGTTCCGGATCGTCCTTGGGCATGATCTTAAACATTTCCAAAATCGTCACCTCCGCCCCCAGATGGCGGAATGCCTGAGCCAGTTCGCAGCCGATTGGCCCGCCACCGATGACAATCAGATGATTAGGAATCGCGCCTAGCTCAAAAACGTTTTCGTTGCTCAACACCTCCAGTTGGTCCAGTCCTTCGATGGGCGGAATGAATGCACTGGAACCCGTGGCGATGACGAATTTCCGCGCAACAATGGACCCGCCCGCCGCTTCGACCGTGTCGGGCCCGGTGAAACGAGCTTCACCCTGAATGACTTTCACGCCAAGCCCTTCGAACCGCTCGACGCTGTCGTTGGGTGCGATTTGCGCAATGACGTCGTGAACGTGTTGAAATACCTTTTGCCCGTTGGCGCTCACTTTGCCGGTCTTGATGCCGAAGCGGTCCGCGCGGCGCGCATTTTGCGCCGCATGTCCCGCCGCCAGCAAAGCCTTGGACGGCACGCAGCCGGTGTTGAGGCAATCGCCGCCCATTTTGTCTTTTTCGATCAAAACGACCTTCGCGCCCATCTGCGCCGCGCCTGCGGCCACGGATAGACCGCCGGAGCCCGCGCCGATCACACAGATATCGTATAACGTATCGCTCCTCATGAGGCGTCTCCCGACCCTTTCAGCTTCTGGTATACGACGGGGATCAGCGACAGCCCCGCCAGCCCTAAGATCGGCAACAACACCGCGGGCTGAAAGATCACGCCGAGATTCGGCTCGCGTCCGCTTTCAAACACCGCCCCCAACCCCGCGCCCACATGGGCGTAGACAAAGGTGCCGGGAATGATGCCGAAAAACGTCGCGATCACATAGGTGCTCAAACGCACATCCAACAGCGCAGGCACCAAATTGACCAGCCAGAACGGAAACAGCGGCACCAAGCGCAACACCAGCAAATAATTGAAGGCATTTTCGCGAAATCCGGCCTCCATCTTGCCCAAAGCCGAGCCCGCACGACTACGAAACAGGTCGGCGAAGGCGTAGCGCGCCGCCAAAAAAATCAAGGTCGCGCCGATGGTGGCGCTGAACACCACATAAAGCCCCGCCGCCCAACCGCCGAACACGAACCCGCCCGCCAACGTCAGCCACACCCCGCCCGGCAGCGACAAGGCGATCACCACCACATAGGCCAGCATAAACAGCAATACGGACGCAACGGCATGCGCTTGGGCATACTGCAACAAGTCGGCGCGGTGACGCGACAGAGCCTCGAAGCTCAAATATTCGTGCGCCCCGGTGGCGACGAACACCACAATGCCGATGAACACCAAGGTAATGGGAACATAGCGTTTTGCGCCCTTTGGCGGTGTTGCGGTGCGCCCAGAATCTTGTGGCGTATCAAGCATGCTTTCCTCCCTGTTTGATCCCCATACACAGAGAGTATAGCATCCTTACGGCCTCGCAAATATGGAACGAGCAGTCAAAAATTATCACGCCGCCGCCACCGACGCATTTGAAAAGCAAAGAAAACGCCGAAAAAAAAGCTGCGCGAAAAAACACGCCAGCCGTTGACTTCCGGGCGCTGAGCCCGTATACACCGCACCTTGATTTCAGATAACGGAGACGACACGTGAAACGCACGTATCAACCAAGCAAATTGGTTCGCAAACGCCGTCATGGCTTCCGCTCGCGCATGGCGACCGTTGGCGGCCGCCGCATCCTGGCCGCGCGTCGCGCCAAGGGCCGCAAACGCCTGTCCGCTTAATTCCCGGTGACATGGGCCCCCGGATCGAGCGCCTGAAGACGCGCCCGGAGTTTCTCCGGGTTGCGGCGACGCGCAAGAAGTGGGCCTCTCCTGGTCTCATTCTCCAGGTCAAAAGCCACCCGGCGAACGGTCGATCGACCCGCACGGATGGTTTTTTGCGTGTTGGCTTCACGGTCAGCCGCAAGGTCGGCAACGCAGTCGCGCGCAATCGCGCCAAGCGGCGTTTGCGCGCCTTGAGCGCCGAAATTTTGCCTTACTGTGACCTTAGGCTCGCTTTGGAGCAGAATGTGGCGGGCTACGATCTGGTGATCATTGGGCGGCGCGCGACCTTGACCCGGCCGTATCGCAAGTTGACGGACGATTTGTTGAAAGCGCTCTGCAAGATGGGCATTGTCGTGAACACACCACAACAAGAGGACGCACAATGAACCCGCTCGCATTTCTCATGCGCGCCTTGGTTTTGGGATACAAGTGGATCATCTCTCCGATTCTTCCGGGGAGCTGCCGCTTCTATCCCACATGCTCGTCGTACACCCTGCAGGCCCTTGAGACCCACGGCGCGCTGAAAGGCGGCTGGTTGGGGCTGAAACGCTTCGCACGGTGCCATCCCTGGAATGACGGCGGCTTCGACCCTGTTCCGGGCACACACACACATCACCATCACCGCACGCAAGACGGCACAATCAATCGGACGTGCCGCGGTGCGGACCATAAAGTTTAACACGAAACGTTTATACAACGGGGCCAACGCCGACGCGCGCGCCACTGGGAACTGGACATAAAAATGGACAACCGCAACCTGATACTGGCGATCGTACTTTCCGTCGTCATCCTGCTGGGCTTCCAGATACTGTTTCCGTCCACGCCGCCGCAACCCGTGAGCGACGCAACAACCACGCAAAGCCCCCAATCCACTGCGGATCCCCATGTTCCCACCCCGCCCCAAACGCAGCCGCGTACGCAGACCGGCGCCGCGCCCACAGCGGAAGCCCCGGCGCTCGACGCCCTACAGAGCGTCGAGCAGATCGTCGGCCAAGGCGGACGCGTGTCCATCACATCGCCGAGCGTGACCGGTTCCATCGTGCTGAAAGGCGGACGCATCGACGACCTGATCTTGAACGGCTACAACGAAACGATTGAGCCGGACAGCGCCAAGATCCGTCTACTCAGCCCACGCGGAACCGAAAACGCCTACTACGCCGAATACGGCTGGGTCGGCACAGGCTTAAAAGTCCCCAACAAAGATACCGTTTGGCGCGCCGACAAAAGCGTTCTCGACCCATCCGGCCCGCTGACTCTGAGCTGGGACAACGGCGAAGGTTTGATCTTCAAACGCATCATCGAAATCGACAAGGATTTCATGTTCACCATCACCCAGCGGGTGGAAAACCACTCCAACCAGGCGGTGACGCTGAACCCCTATGGCCTGGTGACGCGCTGGGGCACGCCCAAGGTTTCGGGCCTGTACATCCTCCATGAGGGCCCGATCGGCGTGTTCGACGGCACGCTGAAAGAAGTCGATTACAAGGACCTGCAGTCCGAGGAGAAAATGAAATTCCCCACCACCGGCGGATGGATTGGTTTCACAGATAAGTACTGGCTGACCGCGCTGGTTCCGGATCAGACCCAGCCCGTCAACACGCGCATGCTGCATTCCAAAACCGGGGTCGTCGAAAAGTACCAAAGCGATTTCGTCGGTCAGCAGATGGACGTGCAGCCCGGCGCGAACACGCAAAGCACATCGCGGTTTTTCGCCGGAGCCAAGCGTGTAAAGCTGCTCGACAGCTACGCCGAAAAGCTCGGCATCGTGAATTTCGATCTGGCGGTCGATTTCGGCATGTTCTACTTCCTCACCAAGCCGATTTTCTATGCATTGCACTACATCCACGGCGTGCTTGGCAACTTCGGCATCGCCATTTTGCTGCTGACGGTGGCGATCAAGGCGATATTGTTCCCACTGGCGAACAAATCCTACGTCGCCATGAGCAAAATGAAGAAATTGCAGCCGGAAATCAAAAAACTGCAAGAGCGCTTCAAGGAAGATAAAATGCGCCTCAATCAGGAAATGATGGCGCTGTACAAAAAGGAAAAGGCCAACCCAGCGGCGGGCTGTCTGCCGATCGTGGTGCAAATCCCAATTTTCTTCTCGCTCTACAAAGTACTGCTGGTGACCATCGAAATGCGCCAAGCGCCGTTCTTCGGCTGGATTCACGATTTGTCAGTTAAGGACCCCACCAGCATCTGGACCTTGTTCGGCATGTTCGACTGGAACCACCTTGCCTATATCCCCACGCCCATCGACATCGGCGTGTGGCCGATCATCATGGGCTTCACCATGTGGCTGCAACAGCGCCTCAACCCCCAGCCCACCGACCCGGTGCAGGCCAAGGTGTTCACCTTCTTGCCGTTTATCTTCACCTTCTTGCTGTCGTCGTTCGCCGCCGGCTTGGTGATTTATTGGGCTTGGAACAACACGCTCGGCATTCTTCAGCAATGGCTGATCATGCGGCGCATGGGCGTGAAGGTGGGGGACTGAGCCCCCCTTTGGGTCGTTGAGATGAGCGATATTGAACCTCTCCCCACCCGCCTTCCGGTTGACGACGGTTTCGAACTTGGCGAAATCGAAGCCGGGCGCAAAATGTTCGCAGGCGAATGCACATTTTTGCTGGGCGCGGCGGGGCTTGCTCAAATCCCACAATCGGATTTGCCCGAAATCGCCTTTGCCGGACGCTCCAACGTCGGCAAGTCGTCGTTGGTCAATGCGCTGACCGGGCGCAAGTCCATTGCGCGCACCTCGCATACGCCGGGGCGCACGCAACAGGTCAATTTTTTCGACCTCGGCGCAAAAATGATGATCGCCGACCTGCCCGGCTACGGCTACGCCAAAGCGCCCAAGGATCAGGTCGCGAAATGGACCCGGCTCGTCAACGCATACCTCAAGGGTCGTCAGGAATTGCGCCGCGTTCTGGTGCTGATCGATGCACGCCACGGCATCAAGGACGTCGATCGCGACGTCATGAAAATGCTCGACACGGCGGCCGTGTCCTATCAAGTGGTGTTGACCAAGGTCGATAAGGTCAAGGCCGGACCGCTGGAAAAACTGCTCGAAAATATCCACGGCGAACTGGCGCGCCATGTCGCCGCGCATCCCATCGTGCGCTGCACCAGCTCGGCCAAAAAAATCGGCATTGAAGATTTACGCGCCGAATTGGCGCAACTTGCGCAGCAATAGATGATCATCCCTGGCGATCTTGCAATAACTCATGTAATTTGAGCCCACTATGGCAGATGACGCAAAAATCAGAATCGATCCCGAAGCCCCGCCGGAGGCTTGGCTGAACCAAGCCAAGACCTTGTCCGAAGCCCTGCCCTACATGCGCCGCTACTCAGGCGAGACCTTGGTGGTCAAATACGGCGGCAATGCCATGGGCGATCCCGCGCTGGCGGAACTGTTTGCGCGCGACATCGCGCTTTTGCGTCAAGTCGGCGCGAACCCCATCGTGGTGCACGGCGGCGGCCCGCAAATCGGCGCGATGCTGGACAAGCTGAAAATCGAAAGCGAGTTCATCCACGGCCTCAGGGTCACCGACAAAGAAACCGTGGACGTGGTCGAAATGGTGCTGGCTGGATCGATCAACAAGCACATCGTCACCGAAATCAATGCCGCAGGCGGCTTTGCCGTCGGCCTATCAGGCAAGGACGGCAACCTGATCCGCGCCACCAAGCTGCGGCGCACGGTGCAGGACCCGGATTCCAACATCGAACGCATTCTCGACCTGGGCCTAGTGGGCGAGCCGCAATCGATCACCACGCACATTCTCGATTTTTTCGAGGAAAGCGACATCACCCCGGTAATCGCGCCCATCGGCGTGGGGCCGAAAGGCGAAACGCTCAACATCAATGCCGACACGGCCGCCGGCGCCATCGCCGGTGAAATGAATGCCAAGCGCCTGCTGATGCTGACCGACGTCAAGGGCGTTCTGGGCGAAGACGGCAAACTGATCGCCAAAATGACCGCCGCCCAAGCGCGCGAGCTGATCAAAAAAGGCGTGATCCATGGCGGCATGATCCCCAAGGTGGAAACCTGCCTGGATGCCATCGAAGAAGGTGTGGAGGCCGCCGTCATCATCGACGGCCGCGTCCCCCACGCGGTGCTGCTGGAACTGTTCACCAAGCACGGCGCAGGCACGCTGATTACGGCTGATTGAGGTCCACCGCTTGCCCCTCAAACGCCGGGCGGCCACCTGCGGCTTCAGGCAACCTGGAATCGTATCCTCGCTATGCGCCCTCAGCGCTAGATTTAATTTGTAGGCCTCATGCTGCTTAAATGTCGGCGTCTTTCCAAATAAGCATTCGTTCCATAGCCGCCTTCTCATGGGATAGCTTGGTAGAGCCATTTATACCAATCTGCACGGTAATACGCCGATTATCTTTCATGGCGATCAGGTCAAAATTCGGCATGTTCTGCACGCCACTGTTGACATTGATAACGAGCCACCCTCGCCTTGACAGCTATAGCTAACCAAAGCCTCCCCCGCCGCTTTACTGAGCTGTTTTGCGAGGGATGATGACCGATTTAATGGCATACTCTCTCCTTCGGGCAAAACTTGCTCTAGGGTCAGGCTGGGTAAAAAAAATGGAGTGCCGATACACATTATTTCAAGTGTTGCTCAACATCCATATCTTGATGCAGCACCCTAATCACAAAAATCCCGTCACTGGTGATGGTGTAGAAAATTGAGTGGCGAGCGCATTCATAGCGGTGCAGGCCGGGGTGGATGCCGTCTGCGAACCGGCCCAGGTGGGTGATCCGACTAAGGTTTCGAGCGCCTCGATGAGTTTGGAGAAATAGACGTCGGCCTGAGTCTCGCCAAATTTCAGAAAGGTGTGTTTGTAAATGCCATCCAGATCCTCATCAGCCCTTTTGGAAAGGGTGTAGTCAGCCATTCTTCAATTTCGCTTTTGCAGCGGCCTGAATGTCTTCGGCTTTGCGCGGACTGATACCGCTGTTGAGTCCGTCTTTGATCGCCCGCTTAAGTGTTTCCCGGCGCAGCTTGTCGTGACGGATCAGGTCGCGGATATAATCGCTGGCGTTTGCGTATTCGCCACTGTTGGTTTGTGTTTCCACCCACTCGCGCATGATATCAGGCAGGGATACGTTCATCGTTGCCATTGTATTTCTCCTTACCCGGTCAAGAATGGCATAATTTGGCAAAGATTGTCAAAATATGCCAGGTCGCGCAGTACAGAGATATTTCGAATTGCAGGTACAAAAAAACCGGCGCTCGGATGAACGCCGGTTTTTTCATTTATGTATGGGGCGCTTAAGCGGCGCGATTGCCGCCGCTGCCGCGTTTGGCGCCATGGTTCTTGCCGCCTGAGCCGTGACCGTGACCGCCGTGACCTTTATCGCCGTGACGCTTGCCGTCTTTGGGACGATGGCCTTTACCCTTGTTGGGCTGGCCCGGACGGCCCTGAGGTCGTCCGCGTCCGCCGCCACGATTGCCGCCTTGCTTGGGCGGGTCCTGTTCGGGCTCGGCGATGGCTTCGGCGTGGAACGGATGATCGGCGAACACATCGACCGCTTGGCGGATGGCTTTTTCGATGCCGCGCAGATAGCCGCGTTCTTCGGCGTCGCAGAACGAAATCGCTTCACCCGCTTCGCCCGCACGCGCGGTGCGCCCGATGCGGTGAACGTAATTTTCCGCATCGTTGGGCAGGTCGAAGTTGATGACGTGGGTCACGCCGTCAACGTCAATTCCGCGCGCGGCGATGTCGGTGGCCACCAGGGCGCGCAGTTGGCCTTTGCGAAAACCGTCCAACGCGCGTTGGCGGGCGTTTTGCGTTTTGTTGCCGTGGATCGCCCCGGCGCGTATGCCGCCTTGTTCCAGATGGCGCGCGACGCGGTCGGCCGAATGCTTGGTGCGGGTGAAGACCAAAACGCGCTTCACGTCCTTGTCTTTGAGCACGGTGGTCAACAGCGCGCGTTTCTTTTGCTTGGGCACAAACAGAACCCGCTGGCCGATGCGTTCCGCCGTGGTGGACTGTGGCGTCACCTCAATGTGCACCGGGTTGTCCGTCAAGCCGTCGGCCAGCTTGCGCACGGTGGCAGGCATGGTGGCGGAAAACAGCACCGTCTGGCGCTTGTCGGGCACCTCTGCGGAAATTTTACGCACGTCGTGAACAAAGCCCATGTCGAGCATGCGGTCCGCTTCATCCAGCACAAACGTCTCAACCCGGTTGAGACGCACTTTGTCCTGGTTCATCAGATCCATCAGCCGTCCCGGCGTCGCGACGACGATATGCGTGCCTTGGCCCAGGGCCTTGGCCTGTTTGAACAGCGGCACACCGCCGAACACCACAACAGAGCGGATATCGAGAAAGCGCGCGTAGGTCTGAATGCTTTCATGAATTTGCAGCGCAAGTTCGCGGGTCGGCGCCAAGATCAGCGCACGCGGCGTTTTGCGCGCAGGCTGGGCGTTGACTTCGCTCAAGCGCTGCAACAGGGGCAGTACGAACGAAGCCGTTTTGCCCGTGCCTGTCTGGGCCACGCCCAACAGGTCTCGACCCTTCAAAAGGGCCGGAATGGATTGCGCCTGAATGGGCGTGGGCGTTGTGTAGCCCTCGGCCTCAACAGCGCGCATCAGGGGCTCGATCAAGTCGAGCCCTTTAAAATCGTTCATGTAATCTCTTTTCATTGTTTGGGGCATAAGGCGCGGGCGCGGCCTCCGATTGAGACCGCGCCCCGCAAGCCCCGTCTGGTCTTAGGTTTGAAACCTAGTCCAGAGCGACGATGTCTGGACTTAGTCCAGCGCAACGATGTTGTCGGCCGCCATTTTACCGTTCTTGCCTTCGGTCAGGTCGAATTCGACCTTTTGGCCGTCGCGCAGGCCGGAAAGTCCAGCGCGCTCTACAGCCGTGATGTGAACGAAAGCGTCCTTGGAGCCGTCTTCCGGCTCAATAAAACCAAAACCCTTGGTGGCGTCGAACCACTTCACGGTACCTTTAGCCATAACTGTCATTCCTTTGACACATAGTAATGGCGGGCAACCACCTTGGCAGCCCGCTCAGATAACGCTCACAATGTCAGGAAGCAACATGTTGGGCCGCAGCAAGATACAAGGCGCGGTCAGCAAGCAATACTAGACGAAAGTGCAACGTGAGGGCACCATACCTTTTTTTTAGATATTTCGCAAGCCTAAGCGATTCGCACGTCAACCAAACCGTTGCCAAGAAGACTGAATTCGCCCTGACGAAGCTACCAAGTCCGCCCCGTCGAAAACGCCGGATTGGGAAACATGTGGATGTGCTTGGCCATGTTGAAGGCCTTGGTGTTGGCGTTGGGTTTACCGAACAGGTAACCTTGGGCGAAATCGATGCCGCACTTGCGCACGAAATCCAGGCCCTGTTGGTCGTCGACCATTTCGGCGATGGTTTCGATGCCAAGATTTTTACATAGCGTCGCCATGCTTTCGAACAACGCCTTGCCGCGCCGCGCACGCTGGGCGTCCTTGACCACGGGGCCGTCGATCTTGACCACATCCACCTCCAAACGCATCAGATAGCCGAAGCTCGCCGCACCCGCGCCGAAATCGTCCAGACACACCGGATAGCCATCCTTGCGCAGGCGCTGGATGAAGTTATTGGCGCTTTCCAAGTCTTCCATTTTCGCGGATTCGGTGATTTCGAAGACCATGCGCCCTTGGGCCCATTTGTTTTCGGCCATCAAGGTGTGCAGCGCGTTCACATACCAATCCGACGCCACCGACTGGCCCGAAATATTCACCGCAATGGACATGGGGTTGTTGCGCGGAATGGTGTTGAGAAACTCCAAGCCCTTTTCCACCACCGCCAGATCGAATTCGGGAATCAGCCCCGTTTCTTCGGCCATGGTGATGATCTCATAAGGCGACACGCCTTCTTCGAAGCGCGTCAAAGCCTCGTAATGATGAACCGCGCCGGTCATGACATTGATGATCGGATGGTAGACGAGGTGGAAATTTTTGTCCGCCACCGTGGCTTTGAAGGTCGAGACCTTCTCCGCCGCTTCACTGACCAAACTCGACAGGTTCGACGACAACTCTTGCATGTTGAAACCGCCCGCACCGCCTTCTTCCTTGAAACGATTGATGGCGTAAACGAGGCCGTTGGCCATGTCTTCCTCGGAAATGTTTTGCGCGTCCACGCTCATGGTCGCAGCTTCGACATTGAGGCCCTTTTTTTCCGGATCGAAGTCCTTGGCCACGCTGGCCAACTGGCTTTCCAAATTGCCGACATCCAGATCATCGGCGTGCACCAGCCCGAACTTGCCTTCATCCAATTCGGCCGCGCTGTCGCCATCCACGGAGTTGGCGCGCAAATAGGTGCCCAAAACCTTTTCCAACTCCGCCGTCTGGTCCGGGTCGAGGCGTTCTTTCAGTTCCGCCATGCCCGGCATGTTGATCAGGGTCAGTTGGTTGTCTTCGTCGCCCTTGGCGGCCTTGAGCTTGCCACCCAACACATCGGCGAAGGAGTTGGCGTCGTAGAGGTTGCTGTCGGTGGCCTTTTGCCCACCGTGCACCAGCCCCGCGCCTTGGTTGCGCGAGATGCGCATGGCGAGAAAATAGTGGCTGTTCAGGTCTTCGAGAAAGTAACCGGCGAAACCGATCGGCAGGCCCGCTTGGCGCTGCCCTTTGAAGCGAATATCGACGTCTTCGATACGCCCCTGACGCCGCGCGACCCCCAGAAGGCTGCGCATCAGCGCCATGTCGTCCGCCATCACGATGTCGTCGAGTTTCTTGCCCACAAGCTGGTCGGTGCTCAACCCGGTGATCGCTTGCCACGGCCCGCCGGCGAAAACGATGGCTTCTTGGATATCCACTTCCAGCAGGAAATCCGCCCAGCAAAACGCAAGCGCGACAAAGCGGTCGCGTTCGGACTTGAGGTCCTGCCCGTGCGGCACAGGCGGAGGCGTAACTGAATTTGCCTGTGGCATAAAAATCCCCAAACGGCGAGCGCCGCACACACGTACCAATTAAATCAAACGCTTACACGCAATAAAATAGCACACACAATTATGTCCAACATTACGTATATTTGATGATCTTCAGACGATTTTACAAGAATAAGTTCCGTGCATCCTCACCCACCCCCGCCACGTATGAGGCACCATGACCCCAACGACACCGCCACGGCGGACATCCCTCCTCAAAAGCGCCGAACTTTTGCGAACACATACATGGGTGTTCGACCTCGACAACACGCTGTATTGCGGTGTGCACGGCTTGTTCGAGCAAATCGACGCGCGCATGCGCGGTTATCTGGCGCACTTTCTCGACGTCGATGAAGATGAAGCCCACCGGGTGCAGAAAAGCTATTTTCGCCAATACGGAACCACTTTGCGCGGCATGATGCTCAACCACGACATGGACCCAAAACCTTACCTGGACCATGTGCATGACATCGACATCACTTTGATCCCCGCCGCGCTGGATCTCGACGCCGCCTTGGCGCGACTGGAAGGGCGCAAGATCATCTTCACCAACGCCGATGCTGCCCATGCCGAACGGATTTTGGCGCGCCTTGGCGTCACGGAGCATTTCGACGCCGTCTTCGACATCGTCGAGGCCGACTACATCCCCAAACCCGAGCCTGAAATCTACGACAAACTGGTCAAGCGCTTCGCCATCGAACCGCGAAATGCGGTCATGGTCGAAGACATCGCGCGCAACCTGGAGCCCGCCGCCAAGCTCGGCATGACCACGGTGTGGGTGCGCCCGGTGACCGATTGCGAGGTTTGCAAGGAGGATCCCGAAGGCGATCATGTCGATTTCGAAACCGACGATTTGGTGGCGTGGTTGCAGGCGTTGTAAAGGCAACTGCGGAAACAGCGCTCGCCCATGCTGGACAGCTTGCCCGTCAAGCCGTATGTTCCGCCGTATGTTCTAGGGAATTTCTTGCGGACCCGCCCCTATTTTGTGCCCCAATTGTTAAGAGCGAGCCATCATGAGCACCACCGACCTTGAAAACACCATCAACGCCGCCTGGGACGACCGCGACAACGTCGGTCTGGATACCCAAGGCGCGATCCGCGACGCCGTCGAACAAGCGACCGAACTGCTCGACAGCGGCCAAGCCCGCGTCGCCGAACGGATCGCGGTGGGCGAATGGAACGTCAACCAATGGCTGAAAAAGGCCGTGTTGCTGTCGTTCCGCCTCAACGACATGGGATTGATCGAAAACGGCCCCGGCGGCGCGCACTGGTTCGATAAGGTCGACAGCAAGTTCTTGGGCTGGGATGACGCCAAGTTCCGCGCTTCGGGCATTCGCGCCGTTCCCAACTGCATCGCGCGCCGCGGTGCCTACATCGCACCCGGCGTGGTGCTGATGCCAAGCTTTGTGAACCTGGGCGCTTATGTCGACAGCGGCACCATGGTGGACGGCTGGTCGACCGTGGGATCGTGCGCCCAGATCGGCAAGAACGTGCATATTTCCGGCGGTGCCGGCATCGGCGGCGTGCTGGAGCCGCTGCAGGCCAACCCAACCATCATTGAAGACAACTGCTTCATCGGTGCGCGCGCCGAAGTGGCCGAGGGCGTGATCGTCGAAGAGGGCTCGGTTTTGGGCATGGGCGTGTTCATTTCCGCCTCGACCAAGGTCGTCGACCGCAACACAGGCGAGGTGTTCTACGGCCGCGTTCCGGCGTACTCGGTGGTGGTGTCGGGCTCCATGCCGTCGCACCGCACCATGCCGACCGGCGAGCCTGCGCCGAACTTGTATTGCGCGGTGATCGTCAAACGCGTCGATGAAAAGACCCGCGCCAAAACCGGTATCAACGAACTGCTGCGCGACTAAGCGGAGCACGGACCATGGCGGCTATTGACCCAGTCGAACTGATCCAGGCGCTAATCCAATGCCCCAGCGTGACCCCCGTTGACGAGGGCGCGTTGGCGGTGCTGGAAAGCGCGCTGACGTCGCTGGGCTTTACCTGCCATCGTTTGCCGTTCAGCGAAGACGGCACACCGGACGTCGACAACCTCTATGCCCGTTTTGGGGCCACCGGGCCGGTGTTGTGTTTCGCCGGACACACCGACGTGGTGCCGGTGGGCGATGCGAGCGCATGGACCCATCCGCCGTTCGGCGCGGAAATTCACGACGGCATACTCTATGGCCGTGGCGCGGTGGACATGAAGGCCGCCATAGCTTGCTTTGTATCTGCCGCCGCACGCTATCTTGAAGACCAAGGCGATGCGTTTAAAGGCTCAATCTCGTTTCTCATCACCGGCGACGAAGAAGGCCCGGCCATCAACGGCACGGTCAAGATGTTGGATTGGATGGTCGATCAAGGCGAAACCATCGATGCCTGCATTGTCGGTGAGCCGACCAACACCGACACCTTGGGCCAAACCATCAAGATCGGCCGACGCGGCAGCTTGACCGGCACGATCACCCAGCACGGCAGCCAAGGCCACGTCGCCTATCCCCAGCACGCCGACAACCCGGTGCCGAAACTGGTCAAATTGCTCAGTGCGCTCACGGATGAGCCGTTGGACCTGGGCACCGAGCATTTCCAGCCGTCAAACCTGGAAATCACCACCGTCGATGTCGGCAACACCGCCACCAACGTCATTCCCAACTCGGCACGCGCGGTGTTCAACGTGCGCTTCAACGACACCTATACGCCCGACACTCTGAAAGCGCGATTGCGCGACCAGTTGAGCGCGGTAGGCACCAATTTCGATTTGGAGTTCAGCGTTTCGGGCGACAGCTTCCTCACCCCGCCGGGTCTGCTGTCCGACGTGATGAGCCAAGCGGTCGAAAAAATCACCGGGCTGACGCCGGAGCTCAGCACATCGGGTGGCACCTCGGATGCGCGCTTCATCAAAGACCACGCCGCCGTTGCCGAATTCGGCTTGATGAACGACACCGCGCATAAGGTCGATGAGCGTGCCGCCGTCGAGGACATCCGCAAGCTCGCCGATATTTATTTCGAGATCATCGCGGACTTTTTCGCCGCCCACCGCGAAGGGGCCGGGTCATGATTTCTCCGCGCGAAGCCACCTTGTCGCTGATGGGCGCGCTCAGGCTTGCGCGTTTCGACGAAAAGGGCGCGTTGTTTTTCACCGCCACCGTCCAGGGGTTTTGGAATTCATTTTGGGTCGCTGCAATCATCGCGCCGTTGTATTTCCTAGAATTCTTTTTGAGATGGAATTCTGCGGAGACATCCACCTTGGCGCTTCGCTATTTCAGCATTGAAATCATCATGTATGTGATGGGTTGGGTGGCATTGCCATTGGCGATGGTCTACGTGTGCCGCGCCATGGGCTGGTCGCAGAGGTTTTTGACCTTCGGCGTCGCCAACAACTGGGCGGATTTGGTCGTGTCCGCGGTCGCCATTCCGGTGCAGGTCGCCGTGACACTGAACATTCTCACCGGCAGCGCCATGTCGTTCATGCTGGCTTCGGTGATCGTCTATAGCCTTGGCCTATCGTGGTTCGTCGCGCGGCACACCTTGAACATTTCAGGCCTCGCCGCCACCGGCGTGGTGGCGCTGTCGGTGGTGATCAATTTCTTCATCCGCTATTGGGGCGCTGTGTTGATGTCATCGCAATCCTTTTAGCGGATTGTTAAAAGGGCAGTGGGATACCAAGCCACGCGGCGAACGCGCCGATGCCCAAAACCACCATCAACGTCGGTGAGGCCAAGACACCGGCCAGCGCCAGCACCACCGCCGTGAGGCCGAGAAGTATCTGACCCGCAAAGATCGCCACCAGGCCGAAAATCAAAGCCAAAGGCACGAACACAGGGCCGATGGTGAAAATACCCAACAGACCGAAACCGACCGCGAATAGGCCCAACAGAGGCAGGCCATCGCTCTTGGCCTCAGAAAATGAGTCGTAAGCGGAGTTTCCCCCCACACCTGTAGACGATTCCACTTTGCCGTCGGGGCGGGTCTTAAGGGTCATCAAGGGATCTTTGTCCGTCATAGAACGATCCTATCGCGGCGCGGCGGCGAAGGCAAAAAAAGAAGGCCGACACTGGCGTCGGCCTTCTTCGTATGGAGTTGTATCTGCAAGCATTCGCCTGTTAAGCGGCTTTTTTCAGTGCCTTTTTGGCTTTTTTCAGCTTGCCTTCCTGTTTGGCGACCTTCGCCTTGCGTTGTTTGACTTCTTTTTTCAAGCTTTTGATCTTGGACTTCTTGGCCATATCGACTGTCTCCAGATGTGAGTTGCAAATGTGCAAGGGCGTTTAACCCTGAGCTTTATGTTCACGAAGGAAGTCTTGAATAAACCGGCGAATTTCCCGAGCCGCACTCGTATCGAGTTCATCACACAGATCCACGAACTGATCGCGCACCTCGCCATTGATCCGGATCACCAACTGGCTATCCTTTTTGATCTTCTTTTTTGGCTTTGGTTTTTCGGTCATAACCGGGTTCGCTTCTTGTGAACGCACCACATTATATATGCATTGAATGTACATTGTATATACATTTTTACAGGTCCGATTGTTGGGTATTAGCCCTTGGCTTCGCTTTCTTCGATCAGACCGTAGCCGACACGCATCAGGTAAAGGCCGTCCGGGGGCGACGTGGGGCCGCCTGCGGAGCGATCCTTAGCTTGCAACGCCACCCTTACGTCGTGCGCGCTCCACTTGCCCTCACCGACCCATTTCAGCGTCCCCACCAAATTGCGCACTTGGTGGTGCAAAAACGAACGCGCCCGCGCTCTGATGCGAATTTCATCGCCGACGCGCGTCACCGTCAGCTCATCCAAAGTCTTAATGGGCGATTTGGCCTGACACATGGTGGCGCGAAAGGTGGTGAAGTCATGTTTGCCGACCAGCGCCTGCGCGGCCTCGTGCATGGCCTCGGCATCCAAGGGCTGGGCCACCCACCACACATGGCCCCGTTCAAGGGCCGGGCGCGCCCGGCGATTGAGGATGCGATAGAGATACTCGCGTTCCGTCGCCGAAAAGCGCGCGTGAAAGCCCTCATCGACAATTTTCGCCTCTACAATGCTGACCGGATGAGGTTTCATGTGGTGATTGAGGGCGTCGCGCACCGTCTTCTCGCTCATGTCCGCGCGTTCGAGATCGAAGTGTGCCACCTGTCCACAGGCATGCACGCCAGCATCCGTGCGCCCGGCGCAAAACACGCGCGGGTTTTCGCCGCTAAACGCCGGGATCGCGTCTTCCACCACCTGCTGCACGCCGAGGCCCGTGTCCTGCCTTTGCCAGCCGACATAGGGGCCGCCGTCGTATTCAACTGTTAACCGATATCTAACCATGAGCCTGTTTTAGAGGACCGCCCCCCTCAACGCGACAGTTTTTAGAACTTTACATTTTCCCCACTTCTGGCTCACACCTTGCCTTTCCCCCCTTGAGAGGCGTACATTTCGAAGATGCGGCTCATTCATTGTCTCGCCACGCCGCAGGAAACCACGGATGCCCGATACACTCGCTAGTGATCTCGATACGCTCCACGTCTTGCCAATGAGCATCATTCCGTTCGAAAACCGCTCACTTTCGCGGGCGCGAATGATTAAAAACACCCGTCTTCAGAGCATGATCGAACTGTTTCAGGACGTGGACGCCGGCAGCGGTCAGATGACCGTGGACGCCGCCGCCCGCCAGTTGCGCGAACACGCCAACGCCTCACCGCGCGACATCACGCTTTTGCGCAAGCTCTCGCGTTTGCCGTCTTACGACGTGTACAGTCTGCGCGTTGCGATGCGCGAACAGGACATCCCCGTCAACGACATCGCGGCGCTGAGGCTGTCGCCGCAAAAGAGCCATGAGCTGGCGGGCTATATGAAGGATTTCACCTTCCCCCTGATCCGCGACATTTACGGCAGCGCGGATGTGGAGGTGCGGGAATTCGACGATCTTCTCAATCTTTTTCGCAATCCCGACATCAAAATGGCGCGCGAAAAACTCGATATGATGGCCAAGAAGCTCGACATCGATCTGATGGAACTGCCGCGCTTTTTGGAAGATTACGGCGATATTTTTCTGTCGCTCGCCTACTACAAGCATTGCCTGGACGAGACCACCCCCATTACCCAGGGCTTTCTCGATAGCTTGGACAAAATCCGCAGCAATTGGGAACTGAAAAACGATCAGAACCTGATGAAAACCTGCGAAATGCTGGAAAAGACCTTTACCGGACTGAACGCACACTTGAAGCGCCTGTTCGATGAATTCGACGCCAGCACCAAGGATTTTTGGAGCGACGTCTCCGCCGAACGCTTTCGCCAAGTCGAAGCCTTGATCGAAAGCTACCACACCACCATCGGTGCGGTGCTGTGCGCGTTGTCGGTCAAGATGAGCGCATGGCACAATCTGTTCCCCCGCGACACCGTCGGCGGGCCGGTGAAACGTTCCGAATTCATCATGTTGGAAATGCGTCAAGGCATCGAAGAGGTGCGCAAAATTTTGAAAATCGCCAAGGAAAGCAAGCCGAACGTCCGCCGCCAGTCGAAATTCAAAACCTACGCCCAAGGCCAGGAAGAACGCGCCGCCGCCGCGCGCGGGGTTAAAAAAGTCCCCGTCATCGGCGATGAAATCCCCGACCCCGACCGTTTTTAGAGGCTCTTAATCGAGAACCGTACCCGCACTCAGAGGATTTCCGCGAAGATATGCGCCCGCATCCATGGCGGCTTTGCCTGCCGGTTGAAGCTGAGTGATCCGCAGTGCGCCTTGCCCACACGCCACCAACAGCTCATCGTCAAGCGCCGCGCCGGGTTCGCCACGCGCTTGTTCAGCGGTGGCGGCGAGAATACGCACGCGCTGGCCGCCGCGCTCAAACCAAGCCAGCGGATACAGCGCGCGCACCCAAGCCGCGAGATCGCAAGCCGAACGCCGCCAGTCGACGCGCGTTTCACTCTTGTCGATTTTTTTCGCGTAACTCACACCGTCTTCGGGTTGGGACTGGGGCGACAGACGTCCTTCGATCACACCGGCCAGCGCCTCCACGATCAAGCGTCCGCCCATGTCGCAGAGCGCGTCGTGGAGCTGCTGAGCGTTCATGTCAGGCGCGATATCGATGGTTTCCGTGAGCAGCATCGGGCCGGTGTCCAGCCCTTCGTCCATCTGCATGATGGTAACGCCGGTCTGCGCATCACCGGCTTCTATGGCGCGCTGAATGGGCGCGGCCCCGCGCCAGTGCGGCAACAGCGATGCATGAATGTTGAAGCACCCCATCCTCGGCGCCTGCAAAATCGCTTTGGGCAGGATCAGGCCGTAGGCGACCACCACGGCGGCGTCCGCGTTCAAGGCGGCGAACGCCCGTTGTGCGTCTTCGTTTTTGAGCGAAACCGGAGTGCGCACTTCGATGCCTTGGGCTTCGGCGAAGGCATGGACCGGCGAGGGGGTGAGTTTTTGCCCACGCCCGGATTTGCGCGGCGGCTGGCTGTAAACGGCGACGATATCATGACCCGCGTCGATCAAGGCTTTGAGCGCGGGTACGGAAAAATCCGGGGTGCCCATGAACACAAGGCGCAGCTTGGCGTCAATCATCGCTCCACCTTTCATCAATACGTCCTTTAAACCGTCGCGGGCAGACCGCGGCGCGCCTTTTGCAGTTTGCGCAAAATCATGTTGCGTTTGAGGTTCGAAACACGGTCGACAAACAGCGTACCTTCCAAATGATCCATTTCATGCTGTACGCAAATGCCGAGTATTTCGTCGGCGTCCAGCTCGCGAATTTCGTTCTCATGGTCCAGATAGCGCACGCGCACCGCCGTCGGGCGCATCACCTCGGCATATTGCTCAGGCAGCGACAGGCAGCCTTCCTCGCGCAGTTCTTGCGTTTCCGACGCCCACACGATTTCAGGATTGGCCATGCGGATGGGGTTGGGTTCTTCATCGTCGCGCGCAACATCGATAACCAGAACGCGCTTGCTCACGCCCACCTGCGGCGCGGCCAAGCCGATGCCGTTGGCCTTGTACATGGTTTCCAGCATGTCATCCATGAGCCGACGAATTTCGCCGTCGACCTTCTCGACCGGTTGAGCCGGGGCTTTCAAGCGAGGATCGGGGGCGACGAGAATGGGAAGAATGGCCATGTAACTTTACCTGGTCGTGTAACGAAGTAACTTAATGCGAGAGGACTTAAGGCTCCGACACCCGACAGTCAAGAAAAGTTAAAGACATGCAAACTTTAACGGCGCAACTTCAGTGCCTATATATTGACCGAACACAACCAATTTAGGGGCGGACGGAAACTCACATGCGCGCGATTTTGCACTATTTCACCGCTATGGTCATCATCCCGTTCTACGGCATACGGGTGTGTCCGTTCATCGAAACCCTGACCCCTCTTCAAGTCGCGGCCCCCATTATTTTCATGCTCACCGTACAATTCATCGCGCGCAAGCCGTTGCTGGCGAAGTTTGTCGGCGCCGCGCCGTTGAAACGCCGTGTCAAACGGGTGTTTTGGTTGGAACTCGGTATGTTCGTCACCAGCGCGCTGACCGTCATGGCTTACAACGAATTTATGTATGGATTCCCGTTTTTGGAGAGCGGCCTTAAAATTCTCTTCGGTTTAGGCGGCTTGGGGTTCTTTGCCGCCTCCGACATCGCCTTGGAAGAAGAGCGCGCCATCGCCGATAAAATCGAGCATGACAACATCACCATCGACCCCGATGAAAATTACTTCCCGCTGACGCGTAAAGTGGCTTTGTTCACGTCGGTATCCATTACGGCCATGGTCGGAGTGTTTATGTTGCTGGTGGTCAAGGACTTGGACTGGATCATCCGCGTCGGCGCGACCATCACGTTGCAAGAAGCGCAAGTGTCGATCTTGAAGGAATTCGCCTTTGTTCTCGCGGTCATGCTGCCGCATACGCTCAACATCATTCGCGCGTATGCGCGCAATCTGAACCGTATTCTCAACAACCAAACCTCGATCCTGTCGCGGGTGACCTTGGGCGAATACAACCTGCATGTGCCCGTGGCCAGCAACGACGAATTCGGCGTCATGGCCATGCACACCAACACCATGGTCGATCGCATCAAAGAGCGTACGGCCGAATTAGCGCGCACACGCGATGTCACCATCCTGTCGCTCGCCACCTTGGCGGAAACCCGCGACAACGAAACCGGCGCGCATATTTTGCGCACTCAGCGTTATGTCCGCGCCTTGGCCGAACACCTTAAAAATCATCCGCGCTTCAGCCACGAGTTGAACGCCGAGACCATCGATCTGTTGTACAAGTCCGCACCACTGCACGACGTCGGCAAGGTGGGCATTCCCGACGCCATTTTGCTCAAACCCGGCAAGCTCACCGACGAAGAGTTCACCATCATGAAGACCCACGCCAGCCTCGGTGCTGAAGCTCTTGAGGTCGCGGAACGCGAATTGGGAACCAATTCCTTCATGCGCTATGCCCGCGAAATTGCCGCGACGCACCACGAAAAGTGGGATGGATCGGGCTATCCAAACAGCCTTAAGGGTGACGACATCCCCATCTCCGGGCGTTTGATGGCGGTCGCCGACGTGTATGACGCCTTAATTTCCAAGCGCGTGTACAAACCCGCCTTTTCCCATGAGAAAGCCATGGGCATCCTTCGCGAAGGCCGGGGGACGCACTTCGACCCCGACGTCGTGGACGCCCTCAACGCCATCGAGAGCGAATTCACCGCCATCGCCTATGAATTCGGCGACACCGCCCACGCGGCTGAATGAGGCCCTGTTTGCCTTTCCAGCGTCGTTGAGGCACTGTCTCAGACATGGATTCGTTGCCCCTTATCGTTGCCGTGCTCGCCGTCGCCGCCATCGCTGCGGTGTTGTGGGTGGCGTTCGCCAAACGCGGCGCTTCTTCCGGACAACAACACGCGCAAGAAGCCGCACACAACGCCCTGATTGCGCAGCTCTCCGCCAATCAAGCCGATCTGGCGGCGCGGCTGCAAATGATGACCGAAAGCCAGGGCCAGCTGACCCGGACCATCGAACAGCGTTTTGAGCACGTTAGCAAGCGCCTGGGCGACGGCCTCAGCGAACACAGCCAGCGCACCGGCGATGTGATCAAGCAGGTCCACGAGCGTTTGGCGGTGATCGACGCGGCGCAGAAAAACCTTAGCACCCTCACCGACCAAATGGTCGGTTTGCAAGATATCTTGTCCAACAAACAGGCGCGCGGCGCATTCGGCGAAATTCAATTGAACGATCTGGTGAGCGACGCGCTGCCGCCCTCGGCCTATACATTCCAGGCGACGTTGAGCAACGGCAAGCGCGCCGATTGCCTGCTCAAGCTGCCCAACCCGCCCGGCTCCATTGTGATCGATTCCAAGTTTCCCTTGGAAAGCTATCTGGCGCTGCGCAACGCCGAAAACGACGATGTGCGCAAAGTGGCGCTGCGCGGCTTCGGCACCGATGTGCTCAACCATGTGCGCGCCATCGCCGAAAAATACATCGTCGCAGGCGAAACGGCGGAAAGCGCGTTGATGTTTCTGCCCAGCGAAGCGGTTTACGCCGAATTGCATGCCTCATTGCCCGACGTGGTGGAAAAGTCATACCGCGCGCGGGTATGGATCGTTTCGCCCACCACCTTGATGGCGACGCTGAACACGGTGCGGGCGGTGCTTAAAGACGCCCACATGCGCGAACAGGCCGGGGTCATTCAGGCCGAGGTCCTCAAGATGCTCGACGACGTCGCACGCTTGGACAGCCGCGTCACAAAGCTGCAAAAGCACTTCACCATGACGGAAGAAGACATTCGCCAAATCCGCATTTCCACCGACAAAGTCACCCGCCAGGGCGAGAAAATCGAAGCCGTTCAACTGGCCGACGACACCCCCGTCGAAGAACTCGAACCGAACCCTCCTCCTCAAGGAGTGGTTGCAGGAACACGTGCAAACGAGCCATAATCCGCCCCACATCCGCAACAGCCTCGCACTTTGACACCTTGAAATGAGGATCAGCCTCCATGGCGCCTGATCAAGCCAACAACCGCGCAACCGAAACCGCGTCCGCCCCCATGGATGCGCAAGGTCTGCACCCCGATGCGCCGCGCCATGGCTCACCCATAAAATGGATGCTTTTGGTGATGATGACGCTGGTGGCGCTGACCACGTATTCCATGTGGGGTCGGGAAAGGATTTCCATCAAAGCCACGGTGACCGTCCCCGAACTGAGTGAAGCCGGCGTGCGCGGACGCCAAGTGTTCGCCGAGGCGTGCCAGGACTGCCACGGCGTCGACGGCGCGGGTGGAACGCGGACCGGCCAGCCCTTGATTCACCCGATGTACCGCGAAAGCCAGTACCCCGATTACGTATTCAAGAAGGTCATACGCGAAGGCAAACGCGAAAAAAACTGGCGCTTCGGCCCCATGCCCGCTCTAAAACAACTGAGTGAACGCCAAATCGACGACGTCACCGCCTTTGTCCGTGAAGCGCAAGTGGCCAGTGGCATCAACTGATGCTCTCATGGCCCGACGTAAGACTTGGGTTGTGACCTCCTGCAAAGCCCACCCCAAAAAAGCGACCGCACCGACCCCGGGCATGGGACGATGCGGTCATGGGTGAACGTTATCCGGAGGGGGTATTGAGGTGGATAACGCTCTCAGTTTCAACTTCAACCCAGACCCCCCGGAATGGGAAGAAGTTGATGGGAACGGAAGCAGGAAGGCTGAACCTTCTCTGTTCACCACCGGTTGTAACACAATCGGCGTATCTATCAAGGCCATAAATCGTTTATTTGGAGAAAATATTGTAACAACTCCCTTATTGGTTGTTACATAACGCGCGCATCCGGCTTTAGACCGGTTTGCGCGCCTTGAGCGCCGCAGTCAGCGTGCCCTCGTCCAGGTAATCCAACTCACCGCCAACCGGCACCCCATGCGCCAGACCGGATACGGTGACGCCCGCTTCGCTTAAACGGTCGGCGATATAGTGAGCGGTGGTTTGGCCGTCCACGGTGGCGTTGGTGGCCAGGATCACTTCTTGGGTCGCTGGCTGACGGGCGCGCTCGACCAAAACGCCGACGTTGAGGTCTTCCGGCCCGATTCCATCCAGTGCGGAGAGCGTGCCGCCCAAAACGTGATAGAGGCCGCGAAAACCCACGACACGCTCCATCGCCCACAGATCGCCGATTTCCTCGACCACGCAGATTTGGCTGCGGTCGCGCCTGGGGTCGGTGCAAATGGCGCATGGATCGGATGTATCGATGTTGTGACAGATCGAGCACGTTTTCACGCTGTCGGCCGTTTCGCGAAGCGCGCGGGCCAACGGCTCCATCAGCGATTCGCGGCGTTTGAGCAGATGCAGCGCGGCGCGGCGCGCCGAACGCGGTCCCAGCCCCGGCACCTTGGCCAAAAGCTGGATCAGCGCTTCGATTCCGCCTGAATTTCTGGGTCTATGGGGTGAGCCCACCATCGCCAAACGCTCCGCCCGCTCAGAACGGCAACTTAAAGCCCGGCGGCAACGGCAAGCCACCGGTCATATCGGCAACCTTTTCCTGCTTGAACGCATCGATTTTGGTTTTGGCGTCGTTGATCGCGGCGGCCATCAAGTCTTCAAGCATTTCAGGGTCCGCCGGATCGATGATGCTTGGGTCGATGGTCACCCCGCGTACGTCAAACTTGCCGTTCACGCGCACGCTCACCATGCCGCCGCCCGATACGCCTTCGACTTCGTGGGCTTCCATCTCTTCTTGCATTTCACTCATGCGGGCCTGCATTTGCTGAGCCTGCTTCATCATCTGGCCGAGGTTCTTCATATTTACTCCGTTATCCACAGCTCCGACGCCATAGAGGCTGGCGTCCAGTTTCGTCCGTGTATAGCATTGCGTTCATGCAACACCAAAGCCTGTTCGTCTTCGACATCGAAACCGTGCCTGATACCGACGCCGTGCCCAATCTTGTGGGCCATGACGTCGGCCCCGATGTCGCTGAGCGCCGTGAAGCTTTGGAAGCTTATCACCTGGAGATCACGGACGGCAAAAACGCCTTCCCCCGCCAACCGTTCCACAAGGTGGTGGCGGTAAGCTTTCTCGCCGCCGAAATCGAGTACGAGGGCCGCTTTGAGAACTACTATCTCAAAGAGTTGCGCTCCGGCGGCACGGCTGATAGCGGCGAACACGATCTGGTTGGCGGCTTTTATCAATTCATCGACCGCAACCACCCCCGGCTGGTGAGCTACAACGGGCGCGGTTTCGACCTGCCTGTTCTGCGCCACCGCGCCATGGTGTGCGGCGTGACCGCAGGCGGCTTTCACGATACCTCCAACAAATGGGAAAACTACACTTCTCGCTACGCCCAGGACTGGCATTGCGATTTGCAAGAAGCGCTCACCGATTTCGGCGCGGCGTCACGTGGCCTAAAACTCAATGAAGTCTGCGCGGTGTTGAATTTTCCCGGAAAATTCGGCGTCGATGGGTCGAAGGTCGCGCCCATGCATGACGAAGGGCGCATCGACGAAATCCGCGACTACTGCGAAACCGATGTGCTCAACACGTACTTGGTGTATCTGCGCTATCAGCTGACACGCGGTCGCATTGCTAAAGACGGCTACAACCGCGCCGTCGCCGACGTCATCGCGCTGATCGAAGCCGAGCGCGAAGCGCGCCCCCACCTGGGCCAGTTCCTAGAAGCCTGGGGCGACGCGGCGGACCATTCGTTTTTGCTCGACTGAACAAGACGCCTGAGCGCGCATTGTGTGAAATTATTATTTTGACAGCACCTTTGGGTTGTGGTGTCATACCCTCATCCGCCGGGGAGAGGATCGTCAACATTCAACGATCCAGGAGGATATCATGTCAACAACCACAATCAGCAACATCTCCATCACTCCCGATGGCCCCAAGCCCCCTGCGGAAATCAAGGTGACCGTTACCGCGGACATCGAAAATACGGGCGGAAAAACGCCACAGGCCTATTTTCCGGCGCAAAGCATGGGCACGCCCATGACCAACAGCTCCGGCTCCACCTGGACGGCGTCCGATACAGAGATGTACGACAGCGGTGAAAAAACCATCAAAATCGAGTGCAATGGCGTGCACGCATCCAAGAACTTCAAGCCCTAATATATTCGGAACTTGAACACAAAACCGTTTCCCGCGCGTCTTATGAGTCATCTTAAAGAGACGTGTTAGGGAAACGGTTATGTCCGACACCACACCGGTTACCATTGAACGTATTCAGCCCCAGGGCGATCATCCCACGTACACGGGTTTCACCATCCAGGGCCACACCTCCCAGGGCCGGAAAAACGTTCAGGTTTACTATGAAATCCCCGCCAATGGCGTGATGTCGGCCAACATGCCGACGGTATCAGGCGAAGACGGCGGGTGGCGCGTGATGTTTCCGGGCGATTTTGCGCCCGGCACGGAAATCACCGCCTATGCCCGCAGCGGCACCGCGGCCTTGGCGCAATTCACCAAAGTTTTATAGAGCACGCTTAAAAAAGCGGCTCCGTGAGGCCCTCGTTCGCAAACACGCGCTGCACGGCGGGGCGTGCCGATCTCTTCCAACAAGAAATGCGGCACCGTGCTGGCATAACCAGGATAATGATAAAGTTCATACACGCCACCGGCCCCCTTTAAACGTCGTCGTCCAGCTCTTCGTCTTCGGGCGGACGCCTCAGCGGCGGAATTTCGGCGCTGATGTCTTTCACCGCGCCGATTTCCGCGCCAGGAAAAGCGTCGAGCACCGCGCGCACCAGTGGGTCCTGGGCGGCTTCGGCCTTTTCGGCGGCAACGGCGGCTTGTTGCTGTTGGTGCAGGGTCGCCTGACCCGGCTGGCTGGAAACGCTCACCACCCAGCGGCGCGCGGTGTGATCATTGAGCATCTTGGTCATGCGCTGGGCCAGATCGCCCAGGGCATGTTCGGTTGGATGATATTCCATGCGCCCGGGCTGAAAGCTCACCAGATGCACGTTTGAAATCAGGTTGGCGTGCAAGATCATCTCACCCACCGTTTCGGCCAGCTCGACCACCTGCTCATAGGTTTGCGGATCGGGCAGTTGCAGCTCCGACACGCTCATCGGTTTGGTTTCAAGCTGAGCCTGAGGACCTGAGCCTGCCGACAGGGTTGAACCATGCGTGGTCGTCGGTGACGGCGGCTGGGTCGGCGCGCCGGACGCAAGCGTTGAAGTTCCACCGCCGCCCGTTGAAGCGCCACCACCACCCGGTGCGGGCGGTTGGGGCTGGGGCGCATCTTGCAATTTCTTCAAAACGTCCGCCGGGCCGGGCAATTCCATGCCGTACATCAAGCGCACCAAAATCATTTCGGCGGCCTGCAACGCGCTGGGGGCAGAGCGCACTTCGCCCAAGCCTTTCAGCAGCATCTGCCAACCGCGCGTGAGCGCCGCCATCGACAACCCACGGGCCATTTCACCGCCACGGGTGCGTTCCATTTCCGGCACGCCAGGCGCTTCCGCCGCCGTTGGCGTGACCTTGATGCGGGTCAGCCAATGGACCAATTCCAGCATGTCTTCGAGAACCTGGGCCGGATCCGCGCCGCTGTCGTATTGCGACGCCAGTTGGCCCAGCGCCGCCTCGACGTCACCCTTCATCACCGCGTCCAGCAAATCGAACGTGCGCGCTCGATCCGCCAAACCCAGCATGTCACGCACCGCGTCTTCGCCGACTTCGCCGGCGGTGTGCGCTATCGCCTGATCGAGCAGCGACAAGCCGTCGCGCACAGAGCCATCGGCGGCGCGTGAAATCAGCGCCAGCGCGCCTTCGCTGACCGACGCGCCTTCTTGATCGACGATGCCCTTAAAGTGGTTGGACAAGGTGTCCATGTCGATGCGGCGCAGATCGAAACGCTGGCAGCGCGACAGAACTGTGACCGGAACCTTGCGGATTTCGGTGGTGGCGAAGATGAATTTGACGTGCTCAGGCGGCTCTTCCAGTGTCTTCAAAAGCGCATTGAAGGCGTTTTTCGACAGCATGTGCACTTCATCGATGATGTAAACTTTGTAGCGCGCCGACACTGGCTTGTAGCGTACGCCTTCGATGATTTCGCGGATATCGTCCACGCCGGTTCTTGAGGCGGCGTCCATCTCCATCACATCGACATGGCGATCTTCGGCGATGGCGGTACAATTTTCACACACCCCGCAAGGCTCAGCCGTTTCCCCGCCTTGGCCGTCGGGGCCAATGCAATTGAGCGCGCGCGCGATGATCCTGGCAGTGGTGGTCTTGCCCACGCCGCGCACGCCTGTGAGCATGAACGCATGCGCCAAGCGCCCCGATTCGATGGCGTTGGTCAACGTGCGCACCAGCGCGTCCTGACCGATCAAAGTGTTGAAATCCGTGGGGCGGTATTTGCGCGCAAGGACCCGGTATTCTTCAGCGGGGGCGTCCAGGGCGGGGGCGTCTGATTTCGTCTCGTCGGACATAATGTGCTGAGCCGCCTTCAGGTCCTAGGCAAAGAAGAGATGGGCAGAAAAGAGGTGGGAGACCAGCAAGCGACCCGAAGCGAAACTCGTTGCGGCTGCTTCCTTCCGGACCTGACCGGGTTCGCGAGAACTTCGTCCGCGCCGATCTCCCGCGCGGAGTATATCAAGGCCGCTCGCCGCCTGCAAAGGCCATCGCAAAGTTTATTTTGTGTGCAAATTTGCGGGGGCTTACCTCATGGCAATCCATTGAAATAAAAGAAACCCTAGGCGGTAACCCTATCGTTTCGTGGGTTATTTCGTGGCCACACCGATGCGCGGCGGCACTATATGCACCACACCGTCGGCAAGCTGCCCGGGGATCAGCGGCAAGGCGCTGTCGCGAAATTCATAACGCCCTTCCCAAACGGGAACGAACCGTAAGGTAACCGTGCTGCGCGGTTGAATGCGCAGTCCATTGACACAGCCCTTGGCCGGAGCCTTATCACCGATCTGCACGCTTTCCAGCGCCACGCCCTGTTTCAGCAGAGCGGGAGCCCAGATGTCGTGCGATACCCGATCGGCATTTTCAATCGTCAAGCTATAGGGGCGATCCTTTTCCAAGTACATCACCATCGGGCGGAAGTTGTCGTCGACGATGCGCATGCGACTGGTGGGCACACCGGACCAATCGACGTTCTCGACGACATCAAGGCGATCGGACAGGCAATCTTCCAAATACGCAGAGGAGGTGTCGGTCAGCAGCGAACAGCCGGACAAGGCCACCGCCGCCAGCGCGGAGGCCGCTGCGGGAAAAACCGCGGAACGCATGGAGTGGACGAGCCGAAAAACCATGAACTTCCTGTAAGTCGGCTTCATGTTGAACATAATCTTAGGCACGCAGAATCCCCTACGTTAAAGGCGCACATGCACAGTATCAGGGGTGGGGCGTTCATCCAAGACAGAAATCACTGTTTTCATTTAATTTTTTAAACGAGAGCACCTGTTTGAACCGCAAGAAATCCGACAATACCAAGAACGAAAAAGAAGCATCAGCCCTTACTTTTGCGCGCGGCCAGCACGCGCAGAGCCTCACGGCCCTTGTTGTGCAAATCTTCCATCACGCCGTCTTTGCGTATGTAGCCTTTTAGGTCCAAAAGCGCACCCAGCAGCGTCGCATCGTCCAGGGTGTTGAACCCGGTCATTCGCAAAAGTTTAAGTGGATCCTTGGACGGATCCATGCCTTGGAACGCCAATTTATCCGGTTCACGCCTTAGCATCTTTAAATTCTCCGCTTTATGGATGGTGCCCTCAGTCTTCATTGAGATAAGGCTAAACCCCTGCCTTTTGCAAGGCTAAAGGTCTGCGCGCATGACGGCACCCGTCATAGCCGCGACCCAATTGCTGCACTCAGCGCACGTACCGCAATAGTGATCGGGGCAATATCTCGATGTTCTCAACAGCGTTCACATATTCGCATCCCATGCGTCCAAAAGACGTGAACATTTTATGCCAGGCATACGCCTGGGCATGGGAACAGGCATGTGGGTGTGAGCGATATGGGACAAAGCAGTGATGGTTTTGCCAGTCTGGATGCGATTTACGACAAGCAGTACCAAAACCAAAGCACAATCATTCTGACCGGTGCGAGCTATGACTTTCGCAGCGCCCAACACCAACAAATGATTGCGCAATCACTGGATGCCCTCTCGGCCTTGTGCACTACAGCCGATACGACACCCAGCGAAACTGTGGCATATCAATTCGGCCAGCAGTGCGACGCATTGGGTAAGCTTTTGACCAATATTCAGGCTGCCGACCTCCAGGCCATCTCAACGCGGGCGACGTTGTCACAGCCAAAGCTCAAGGGCGCAGCCAACAACCTCAAAGAGGTCGACAACGAACTGATCGCCAACCTCAATAGCCTACACAAACTCATGGTGGCCAGCGCGGCTAAGGCCGAGGACAACCCGCGCCAAACAGATCAATACAATCCCGGAGCAACGATCTCCTGGAGTTAGGGGCTCTTGGGATTAAGGGTGCGCTGAGGAAATCATATGCCAAACATCGACTATCAATATCGGAGCCTCGCCAACATCGGATTTGCGGTTGGTGCGGCGGTTAATCTATGTGGCGGCGGCGCAGGGTTGCAAGGGGTACTCACCGGATTGCCAAATCCTATTGTCGCGACCTGGGCCCAGTTGATGAACGCCGCAATGGTGAGCGCGGTTCAGCCGGGACCGGCTTGGCTCAATGTGCGCGAGGCCAACTGGCGCCAAAATGCCATGCGCACCGCCTCACGCGTGCTTGGCACCTATTTCGTCAAAACGCCGGTTCAGTATCTGGCTGACCCCTCCGACAAGGCCGGCCTTGCCCAGGCGATGGGAACGACGTTCTCCTGTTTCCTGGCCGACCACGTGGCGGGCGGACTGCCTGCCAATATGGTCAATCTTTCCCGTTTCGTGATTGTAAATCCAGGCGCTGTTGTTTTTGCAGGACCGCAGCGGCCTGATTACATTTCTCAAATTGGCGGCGGCGGTCCCTATCAAATTTGGGAGTCCAAAGGCAGCGGCGGCAACTGGACACTTGCCGGCGGGCCGCAAACCGGAGCGGCGTCTGGGCCTGTCCTGCAACAAGCCATTCTTCAGTGCGTTTCCGTGAACACGGTGTTCGGGGGCGCGCCCAACGCCCGTATCGGCTGCATGGCGCAAGGGCGCAACAACAACCGATGGCGCATGGTGGTCAGCGACCCTTCGAGCACCGACACGTGGCAGCCCGCCCCTGCTGATCAGGATGCAACCTTTGTGACGTACTACGAGCCCTTAATTGAGATGATCGACCACCTGCAGCCCGACCCCAAAACAATCGAATTTGGCACGCGAACCTTCGATGTGGCGCAGCTGTCACCTGATATCGTCATTGGCATCGATGTCGCGGTCCAGGAAGCCTTTGCGGATTACGCACCCGGCAAGTGGGAGGCCGGCAAACTCACGGACAATATCCGCCAGGCCATTGGCGATGGCTACGCCAAAGACAACAGCTCAAAAAATGAACTTGAGTACGTCAACGGCAATGGCTTTTACGTACGCGTCACGGAGCAGCTCGTCGCAGAACAATCGAGCCAAGAGTAAGGATGCAGCCATGTCGGATACGACCCCCACGGAGTTCGATCGTTATCTTCAGGACGTCACACGCGGCGTTCTGGCCTCAAGCGAAGTCATGTTTAGCCTCTCGCCAGAGGTCGGCCTCTACGTCTTGGATCAAAGCGGCAAGCTGATTTCCAAGCCGCCAAGCACATTCGGCCAAATTCCCATGATCTTTTATGAGACCTCCACACCCGCTTCAGGCAGCGGGTCTTGGTGGGTGCCGACCTGTACGGTGCCTGACACGCCATCCGGTTCGGATCTATGGGGCGATTGGGAAGCTTTGAAGGTCAGCGAGCCCTCCGTCATCGTCACAAAGGCGATGCTGAGGCCCAGTAAAGCTTGGTGCTGGGTTCCTGCCGGTACCGTCGAAGACACCCTCGCGCCTGTCAATTTCTTTGGCCGTGTCTTGGGTGTGCACCCCAATGCCGATCCGACTCAAGGCTAACCTCAGCCAATCTCCGCCCGCGCCTTCGCCGCCGGATACGTCCCCATGACTTTGACTTCGTGGGTGAAGAAGCGCAGTTCGTTGAACGCAAGTTTCATGCTTTCGTCGAAGGGGTGGCCTTCGACCTCGGCGTAGAACTGTGCGGCTTGGAAGCTGCCGTCGACGATGTAGCTTTCCAGCTTGGTCATGTTGATGCCGTTGGTGGCGAACCCGCCGAGCGCTTTGTAGAGGGCTGCGGGGATGCTTTGCACACGGAACACGAAACTGGTCATGACCAGCCCCTCGCCTTGCGGCGGCATGATCGGGTCCTTGGCCATGATGAGAAAGCGCGTGGTGTTGTGTTCGGCGTCTTCGATATTGGCGCGTAGGTCTTCCAACTCGTACAGCTCACCGGCCAGTTTCGAGGCGATTGCGCCTTGGCTTTTGTCGCCGCGCTCCTTAATCATCTGCGCCGCGCCCGCCGTGTCGGCGTGCACCACCGGCTCCAGCCCCAATTCGCGAATGATGCCGCGACATTGGTTGAGCGCGTGCACGTGGCTGTGCACGTGGGTGAGATCGGCGATGCTCGCCCCTTTCACCGCCAACAAGTGATGGTCGATGCGCTGAAAGTGTTCGCCAATGATGTGTAGGCCGGAATTCGGCAATAAATGATGAATGTCGGCGACCCGCCCGGCGACGGAATTGTCGATCGGAATCATCGCCAAGCGCGCTTTGCCGCCGCGCACGGCGGTGAACGCATCGTCAAAGGTATAGCAAGCGAGCGTCTTCATATCCGGAAACACGGCGCGGCACGCCATGTCGGAATTGGCCCCAAGTTCGCCTTGAAAAGCGATGGTGTTATCTGCGCACATAGCTTGCTCTCTATACGAATTATTGAGTGTCCAAAATTTGGTTTAATATCTGGCGGGCACGATCCAAGTCGGCGGGAGTATCGACCCCGAACGGAACCGTGTCAACGCGCGCCGCGTCGATGCGCATGCCGTTTTCCAAGGCGCGCAACTGCTCCAATTTTTCGCGTTGTTCCAAAACGCCGGGGGCCAAGCTGACAAAACGTTCCAACGCCGCACGGCGGTACGCGTAGATGCCGATGTGGTGGTACAACGACCCATCGCCATAAGGCACGGTCGCGCGGGAAAAATACAGCGCCCGGGCCACACGGGAACCGTCCTCAAACCCAACCACGGCCTTGACCACGTTGGGGTTGGCTTTTTCCTCTTCCAATTCGATCTCCGCGACCAGTGTGGCGATGTCGACGTCCGGATCGGCGAGCGGGCTCAGCGCGGCGTGGACCACGGACGCCTCAAGCACCGGCAAATCGCCTTGCAGGTTGACGATGGCGTCATGCGCGCCGTGCGGATCGATGATTTGCAACGCTTCGAAAATGCGGTCCGATCCCGACGGATGGTCGGGGTCGGTGAGCACGGCGCGTCCGCCCGCCGCCTCGACTGCGTCCTTGATTTCCCATTCCGCGCATGCCACCACCACGGGACCGATGGCGGCTTCCTCGGCGCGCCTGAGCACGTGCACGATCATCGGCAATCCGGCGATATCGGCCAGCGGCTTGCCGGGCAGGCGCGTGGACGCCATACGGGCGGGGATGATCACCACCGGATTCAGGTTTGGGGCGGGTAAATGGGACATCGGCGTAACCTTTTTTGTCGAACTGCCGTCACGAGACCATATAGCTTGCGCATATTCAAGGCCTTGGCCCCCATTGCAGTGCGCGCGATCTTGTGTATAAATCCCCTCTCAGGCGCACGCGGGACAAGCAACAGGCGGGCGACCGCGAGACGCGGGCAGGTAGACAACAGGTTCAAACATGGTCAGAGACGTTATCGGCTCCATCCTTTTCACCATCGCCGTGCTGGCCTTTGTCAATTTCGTCGGTGACATGGCGGTCCCGAAGCGCGGCGCGCCTCAGCCCATGGCTGTTGAACCCGCCCCTATGCCTAAGCCCGCGCCAGAACCCGTCGCCAAAACGTTGCCAACGCCGACACCGCCCCCCACCCAGGTGGCCGCCGCCAACACTTTGACCGACGACACCGCCAAAGGCAAAAGCATATTCCGCAAGAAGTGTATGAGCTGTCACACCATCGACAAAGGCGGCAAAAACCGCACCGGCCCCAATTTGTGGGGTGTTGTCGGCCGCCCCAAAGGATCGGCTGAAAACTTTCGCTACTCCACCACGATGAAATTGTTCGGTGGGGTGTGGAGCGAAGCTGAGATCAGCTCTTTCATTGCCGGACCGCGCAGCTTCGTGCCGGACACCAAGATGACCTTCGCGGGCCTGAAAAATGCCAAGGACCGCGCCGACGTGCTGGCGTATCTCAAGACCTTGGCGGACTGAACCATCATGTCCGATCTGCAAACCTTCATCGATCTGGCTCAAGTACTCGCAGACGCGGCGCGCCCTGAAATCATGAGCCGCTTTCGCACCGGCATCGCCGTCGATGCGAAGTCCGACGCCTCACCCGTGACCGAAGCCGACCGCACGGCCGAGCGCGTCATGCGCACCATCATCAACGATACCTACCCGAACCACGGCATTCTGGGCGAAGAATTCGGCAACGAAAACATCGATGCCGAATTCGTCTGGGTTCTCGATCCGATCGACGGCACCAATTCGTTCGTCACCGGCAAACCGTTGTTTGGCACCCTGATCGCCTTGTGTCAAAACGGCGCACCCATCGTCGGCGTGATTGATGCGCCGGGCATGGATGAGCGCTGGGTCGGCGCCAAGGGCCAGCACACCACGCTCAACGGCAAAGCCATCAAAACCCGAACCTGCCCGGCGCTGGACAAAGCTTGGCTTTACGCCACCACACCGGATTTGTTTACCGGTGCGGACCAAGCCGCCTTTGAACGCTTGTCCAATTCGGCATGGCGCACGGTTTACGGCGGCGATTGCTATGCTTACGGCTTGCTGGCGTCGGGGCATGTCGATCTGGTCTGCGAGGCCAGTCTCGGCACTTACGATTTCGCCGCTCTGGCGCCTGTTGTTCAAGGCGCTGGCGGCATTTTCACCGACTGGGACGGCGCCCCGGTCACTTTGCAATCAGACGGCCGCGTGCTCGCGGCGGGAGACAAAGACACACACTCGGCGGCCCTCAAACAGCTTCACGGCTAATCGCAGCTCCCCAGGGGGAGGAAAGAGTGAACGACATAAAACGAACGGCCTTTGATTCCGAACTGCTCTGCGCAATTTCCAATTTGGTGTGCGTGCTTGATAACGGCTGCCTGAGCTACATCAACCCCGCCGGGGTGAACATGCTCGGCGCGGACGATGAAAGCGCCGTGCTCGGCCACGATCTGTCGGAATTCATCCACGCCGACTACGCCGACCTGATCGCGCTGGGCCTCGATGCGTTCGCCGAAGAAGAGGCGAGCGTGCCGTTGAAGCTTCGTCCGTTGAACGCCATGCCCATCGACGTGATGATGCGGGTGCGCGCTCTGGGCGACGCTGGAACGAACAACGCCTACATGGTCGAATGCCTAGACATCAGCAATTACATCCGCGCGTCCGAAGAGGCGCGCAAACGTGAACAGCGCCTCGCCAACGTCCTGGGTGCGGTGCGCGACGCCATCATCACCATCGACCAGAAAGGCATCGTGCAATCGATCAATGCGGCGGGCGAGCGCATCTTCGGCTATCCCAGAACCCACATCCTGGGGCAAAACATTAAAATGTTGATGCCCAGTCATCACGCCGATCACCACGACGGCTATCTCGACCGATACATTAAAACCGGCGAGTCCGAACTGGTCAACGCTTCCATGGAGCTTGAAGGCCAGCACGCCAACGGCGCGGTGTTTCCCATCGAATTGACCGTGACGGAAATGATGGAAGGCAGCCAACGCTTGTTCACAGGCGTCATTCGCGATATCACCGAACGCAAGAGGGCGCTGGATAAAATCCATCACCTCGCCCACCACGACGCCCTGACCAACCTGCCCAACCGCAACCTGTATATGGAGCGCGTCGAGCGCGCCATATCCCGATCGAAGCGATCCAACAAACCCTTGGCCCTCATGTTCGTGGATTTGGACAGGTTCAAGCCCATCAACGATGAATTGGGCCACGAGGCGGGCGACGTCGTGCTCAAAACCGTGGCGGAACGCATGTTGTCCTGCGTACGTCAATCGGACACCGTGGCGCGCTTTGGCGGCGATGAGTTCGTCGCTATTTTGGAAAATCTAGACCATGCCGACAGCGCGGCGGTGGTTGCGAAAAAAGTCCTCTCCAAGCTGTCGGAAAGCATCGATGTGCCAAGCGGACAAAGCGCCGCCGTGAGTGCCACCGTGGGCGCATCCATCGGCATCAGCGTCTTTCCCGAAGATGGCGCCACCTTGGACGAACTGGCCCGCGCTGCCGACAACGCCATGTACGCGGTCAAGGACGAGGGGCGCAACAACTTCAAATTTCACAAGGATCTTGAGGACACAGCAGGCTAACCCCTCAACATGTCCTTGATCCGGCCACAATCAACAGGCACATTCGGTGGGCGCATTCGATGATGATTTCGGTCAAGGATTTCAGTGGGGACTTCTATGCCAAGCTTGAAGAACGCCTTTCGTGCAACCGCCGCCATATTCTGCGTCGCCTTTTTGGCGAACCAAGCCTGGGCGGAGGAGACGAAGCCTGCACATGCCATCGCCATGCACGACAGTCCTAAATACGGTCCCGACTTCAAACATTTCGATTACGTCAATCCAAACGCGCCCAAGGGCGGCGCGATCCGCTATGCCGGTTTTGGCAGTTTCGACAGCTTCAACGCCTTTATCTCCAAGGGCGAAACGGCGAACGGCATTGGCAGTCTTTACGATTCCTTACTCACATCTTCGGCGGACGAGGCGTTTACCGAATACGGTCTGCTCGCCGAAAGCGTCGAAGTTCCCGAGGATCGCTCCTGGGTCACCTTCCACCTGCGCCCAGAGGCCAAGTGGCACGACGGCCAGCCTGTTACCGCCGAGGACGTCAAATGGACGTTTGAAACGCTGATCACCAAGGGCGACCCGTCGTATCGCTATTACTACGCCGACGTCGCCAAAGTCGAAGTGCTGTCGGAGCGCACCGTCAAATTTGCATTCAGCACCAATGAAAATCGCGAACTGCCTCTGATTTTGGGACAGTTGACCATTTTGCCAAAACACTACTGGGCGAGCCGCGATTTCACCAAAACCACGCTGGAACCGCCATTGGGCTCAGGGCCTTATACAATCGACCATTTCGAAACCGGGCGCTCCATTACCTATAAACGTGTCGAAAATTATTGGGGCCGCAATCTGCCGGTGAACGTTGGACACAACAATTTCGACGAAATTCGCTACGAGTACTTCCGCGACGCCAACATCACCGTCGAGGCGCTCAAGGGGGGCGCCATCGATTTTCGCAATGAAAACGTCTCAAAAACGTGGGCGACCGCCTACAACATCCCGGAAGTCGAACAGGGCCTGCTGGTTAAAGAAAGCATCCCTCACAGCCGCCCCCAAGGCATGCAAGGGTTCATCTTCAACATTCGCAGGGACAAATTCAAAGACCCCCGCGTGCGCCAAGCGCTGGGCTATGCATTCGATTTCGAATGGTCCAACAAGAACTTGTTCTACGGCCAATACACCCGCACGCGCAGCTACTTCGACAACTCCGAACTGGCCGCAACAGGTCTGCCCAGCGCGGACGAGTTGAAAATCCTCGAACCCTATCGCGGCCGTATCCCCAATGAGGTCTTCACCAGCGAATACAATCCCCCCTCCACCAAAGGCGACGGACGCATTCGCGCCAACCTCAAGGAAGCCGACCGCCTGCTCAAGGAAGCGGGGTGGGTGATCAGGGGCAAAAAGCGCGTCAACAAAGACACCGGCGAGGCGCTCGAATTCGAAATCATGCTGGTCCAGCCTTCGACGGAACGCATCGTCCTGCCGTTCGCCAAAACCCTGGAACGCCTGGGCGTCAAAATGCGGGTGCGAACGGTCGATGCGGCCCAGTACATCGAACGCCGCCGCAATTTCGATTTCGACATGATGACCCAAGTGATCGGCCAGTCCCTGTCGCCCGGCAACGAGCAACGCGGCTTTTGGGGCAGTCATGCCGCCGACGCCCCTGGCAGCAACAATCTGATCGGCATCAAAAATCCGGTGATCGACGAATTGATCAAATTGATCATCGCCGCGCCCACCCGCGAAGACCTCATCACCCGCGTGCGCGCCCTGGATCGCGTACTGGTCTGGAACCACTACCTGATCCCCAACTTTCATCTCAGTTACGACCGCTTGATTTATTGGAACAAATATTCCCACCCCGACGTCGTGCCCATGCGCGGCGCACAAGTGAGCACATGGTGGTATGACGAAGCCAAGGCCGCGAAGCTCGCCAAAGCTCAAGGGAAGAAGTAAGCCAGCACCATGTTCGCATATATTCTCCGCCGTCTGGCCCTGATCATCCCGACCCTGTTCGGGATCATGGTCATCAACTTCGTGGTCATTCAGGCCGCACCAGGCGGCCCGGTGGAACAGATGATCGCGAAAATCCAAGGGCTCGACGTCAGCGCCACCGCGCGCATCGCCGGATCGAACGGCGGCGAGGTAAGTGGCGGTGGCGCGCCTAAGACCACGGCGCAAGGCGGCGGGCAGAGCAAATATCGCGGCGCGCAGGGCCTGGACCCGGAATTCATCGCCCAAATCGAAAAGATGTACGGCTTCGACAAGCCCGCGCCGGAACGCTTTTGGATGATGATGAAGAACTATGCCACCTTCGATTTCGGCGAGAGCTATTTCCGCGACCGCAAGGTGGTGGATTTGGTGCTCGACAAAATGCCGGTGTCGATTTCGTTGGGTCTGTGGACCACCATTTTGGTCTATCTGATCTCCATCCCGCTGGGCATCTTGAAGGCGGTCAAGGATGGCTCGCGTTTCGACATCGCGACCTCGTCGGTGGTCATCGTCGGCAACGCCATCCCCAGTTTTCTGTTCGCGGTTTTGCTGATCATCTTGTTCGCGGGCGGACGCTATTTCGACTGGTTCCCGTTGCGCGGCCTGACGTCGGACAATTGGGCGGAGCTGACGACGTTCGGCAAACTCACCGATTATCTGTGGCATATGGTGCTGCCGGTGGGCGCGTTGGTGATCGGCGGTTTCGCCAGCCTCACCATGTTGACCAAAAATTCGTATCTGGAAGAGATCAACAAGCAGTACGTCATGACCGCGCGCGCCAAGGGCCTGACGGAAAGCCGCGTCATGTACCGCCATGTGTTTCGCAACGCCATGCTGATCGTCATCGCCGGTTTTCCCAGCGCGTTCATCGGCATTCTGTTCACCGGATCGTTGCTGATCGAGGTGATCTTTTCGCTCGACGGTCTCGGCTTGTTGGGCTTTGAAGCGGCCATCAAGCGCGACTATCCGGTGATGTTCGCAACCGTTTATTTCTTCACCCTGCTGGGCTTGGTCATGGGTTTGATCGGCGACATCATGTATCACATCATCGATCCACGCATCGATTTCGAGAAGATGGAGCGCTGATGATGGTCTCCATCTCGCCCATCAATCGGCGGCGCATCGACAATTTCAAGGCCAACCGCCGCGGCTACTGGTCCTTGTGGATTTTTCTGTTCCTGTTCGTCACCAGCTTGTGCGCCGAACTGATCGCCAACGACCGCCCGATCTTGCTGAGCTACGCGGGTGAGCTGTATGTCCCCATCGTCATGGATTATCCCGAAACCACCTTTGGCGGATTCTTGGAAACCCCGACCGAATATTCGGACCTGGAAGTTCAAGACATGATCAACGAACAAGGCTGGATCGTATGGCCGCCGATCCGCTTTTCCTATGATTCGGTGAACTACGCACTGACCCAGCCGGCACCCAGCCCGCCTGACGGCGTGAACTATCTGGGCACCGACGATCAAGGCCGCGACGTGGCGGCGCGTTTGATTTACGGCTTTCGCGTTTCGATCCTGTTCGGCTTGACGTTGACCCTCATCAGCTCCGTAATCGGCATCGCGGCGGGGGCGGTGCAGGGGTATTTCGGCGGCCTCACGGACTTGCTGTTTCAGCGCTTTATCGAGATTTGGTCGGGCCTGCCGATGCTTTATCTGCTGATCATCATGGCGTCGATCATCGAGCCCAATTTCTGGTGGCTTCTGGGCTTGATGCTACTGTTCAGTTGGATGAGTTTGGTGGGTGTGGTGCGCGCGGAATTTTACAAAACCCGCAGTCTCGATTACGTGCGCGCGGCGCGTGCGCTCGGGGTGGACAACATCACCATCATGTTTCGCCACATTCTGCCCAACGCCATGGTCGCGACCATCACCTTTTTGCCGTTCATCACCTCGGCTTCCGTAACCATCCTCACCGCCTTGGATTTCATGGGTTTCGGTTTACCGCCGGGCTCGGCGTCGCTGGGCGAGCTGTTGGGCCAAGGCAAGGCCAATCTGCATGCGCCATGGCTTGGACTGACCGCATTTTTCGTCGTTTCCATCATGCTGACGCTGTTGGTGTTCATCGGCGAAGCGGTGCGCGACGCGTTTGATCCCAGAAAGGTGTTCCGCTCATGAGCCGCCTTCTGGATGTCAAAGACCTGTCGGTCACCTTCGGTGACGGCCCACGCGCCGTCCACGCCGTCAAGGGCGTGTCGTTTCACGTCGAAAAAGGCGAGACCGTGGCCCTGGTCGGTGAAAGCGGATCGGGCAAATCGGTGAGCGCGCTGTCGATCATGCAACTGTTGCCCTATCCCTTGGCCAAACATCCCAGCGGATCGGTCAAGTTTCGCGGAGAAGAACTGATGGGCGCACCCAAATCGGTGATGCGCGGCTTGCGCGGCGAAGACATCTCAATGGTGTTTCAAGAACCGCTCACCAGCCTCAACCCCTTACATCCCATCGGTCAACAGATTGCCGAAATCATCACCACTCATCATGTGCGCACAAAAACGCAGGTGCACGCGCGGGTCGAAGAACTGATGCATGTGGTCGGGTTGGAAGCGCAAATTCCACGGCTTAAAAATTTGCCCCATGAATTTTCCGGCGGTCAGCAGCAACGTATCATGATCGCCATGGCGCTGGCCAACGAGCCCGACCTGCTGATCGCGGACGAGCCCACCACCGCCGTCGACGTCACCATCCAGGCGCAACTGCTCAAGCTGCTCGCCGATCTGCAAGCCAAGATGGGACTGGGCATTTTGTTCATCACCCACGATTTGGGGATCGTGCGCCGCGTCGCGGACCGCGCCTATGTCATGCAGGACGGCTTGCTGGTTGAACATGGCGAGACCCAAACGATATTCGACGACCCGCAACATCCCTATACCCAACACCTGCTGAGTTCCGAACCCAAGGGCAGACCAGAACCAGCCGACGCGGGCGCAGCGAAAATCATGACCGCAAGCGACCTCAAGATCTGGTTTCCCGTCAAAAAGGGCTTCATTCGCCGCACCGTCGATCACGTCAAAGCCGTCGATGGCGTTGAGCTATCGGTCAAACACGGCCACACGCTGGGCATCGTCGGCGAAAGCGGGTCAGGCAAATCGACGTTGGCGCGGGCGCTGTTGCGCCTGGAACGCAGCAGCGGGGCCATCACCTTTAAAGACCAAGGTCTCCAGGGCCTAAGCAGCAAGAGCTTGCGCCCCTTGCGCCGTCAGATGCAGATCGTCTTTCAAGACCCATTCTCCAGCCTTAGCCCGCGCCTGTCCGTCGCGCAAATCATCGGTGAAGGGCTGGAGGTTCACGGCCTCGCAAAAACCACGGCCGAGCGCCGCACTCTGGTTGCCGATGTGCTCGACGAAGTGGGCCTCAGCGCCGACATGATGGATCGCTATCCGCACGAATTTTCCGGCGGCCAGCGCCAGCGAATCTCCATCGCGCGCGCGTTGGTGCTCAAGCCCGAACTGATCGCTCTGGATGAACCGACCAGCGCGCTGGATGTATCCGTCCAGGCGCAAATCGTCGACCTGCTGCGCGATCTACAAAAAAAGCACAACCTGACGTACCTGTTCATCAGCCACGATCTCAAAGTCGTGCGCGCCTTGGCCCACGACGTGATGGTGATGCAAAAGGGCCGTGTGGTCGAGCAAGGCCCGGCGGATGAAATCTTCGACAATCCTCAACAGGCCTACACTCAAGCTCTCATGCATGCAGCCTTCGACATCGAAGCCGACGACAGCGGAGTCCTCGCCACATGAACATCGTCTACATCAGCGCCGACAACCCCACCCCCTGGCGCAAGGCGTTGCGTCTCAACATCTCCGAAGCGGACGTGTTCGTGTGGGGCGAGGATGAAATCGACAAAACCGCCATCGACTACGCCTTGGTATGGAAGCCCGAACCGGGCTTGCTGGCGCGCTTTCCGGCCTTAAAAGGGATCGTCAATTTGGGCGCGGGGGTCGATGCCTTGCTGCAAGACCAAACCCTGCCCCGCCATGTCCCCTTGGTGCGGCTGGTCGATCCGCGCCTGACCAGCGGCATGGTCGAATACATGATCCATTGGGTTTTGCATTTTCACCGCGATATGCACGTCTACGCCCATCAGCAGCACGCCCACGATTGGACCCAACACGCCAACGCCGACACGCAAAAACGCCGCGTCGGCATTCTCGGGCTTGGCGAATTGGGCCAAGCCTGCGCCGATGCGCTGTTGGCGTTGGGATTTGAAAGTCTCAGCGGCTGGAGCCGCACCGCGAAAGAACGTCCCGGCGTACGAAGCTATGCCGGGGAAGAGGGCTTAAAGCCCTTTTTGCAGCAATGTGAAATTTTGCTGTGCTTGTTGCCGCTCACGGACGGCACCCGCGGCTTGCTCAACGCCGACGCCTTGGCACAATTGCCCGAAGGTGCGTTTGTCATCAACGCCGGACGCGGCCCGCTGGTGGTGGACGACGACCTGATCGAAGCTCTGCACAACGGCCACGTCCAAGCCGCCGCGCTGGACGTGTTCAACGCCGAGCCCTTGCCCCAAGACCATGCGTATTGGACCTTGGACAACGTGTTCGTCACCCCCCACGTCGCCAGCCTGACCACGCCGATGTCGTCCAGCGCCGTCGTCGCCAAAGCTCTGCGCGCGCTGGAGAGCGGAAAAACGCCGGACAACGTGGTGGATCACGATCAGGGTTACTGAACAACCCCATAAGAAATCGCCAGCAAAAGACCACCCAGCGCCAAGCGGTAAATCACGAATGGCGTGAAGCTGGCGCGCTTGAGCCACGCCATCATCAACGCAATGGCGATCAGCGCCGAAACAAACGCAAACCCGACCCCGGCGAGCGCCGCGTCGATCTGCACCGGGTCGCCCGTTTTATAAAGCTCCAACCCCATCAGCGTGCCCGCGCCGACGATCGCCGGGATCGACAGCAGCATGGAAAAGCGCGCGCAGTCGCTGCGTTCCATCCCCAACATCCGCGCCATGGTCATGGTGATGCCACTGCGCGATGTGCCGGGAATCAGCGCCAGGCACTGCGACACGCCGATGAGCACGACATCGGGAAGCTTGAGGTGTTCCATGCGGCGCAACGTCACGCTGAAGCGATCGACCGCCCACAACACAACGCCGAAGCCCAACGTCGCCCAACCGATGACCTCAATGGAGCGAATGCCGCCTGGTATATATTTTTTCATGGCCAGCCCTGCGGCAATCACCGGTAGCGTGCCGAGGACGAGAAAAAATGCCAGACGCACGCCTTCGTTCATGCCCTTGCCACTGGCGAAGCGCCACAGCCCGATCACCATGGCGACGATGTCGCGCCACAGATATGCCATCACGGCGCCCAGCGTGCCGACATGAACGGCGACGTCTAAAATAAGACCCTGATCCGGCCAGCCCGCCAACCACGGGACCAGGACCAAATGTCCGCTGGAACTGATGGGAAGAAACTCGGTCACGCCCTGAACGAGCGCCAAAATCACGATATGCAGAATGGGCACGGCGGTTCTTAGCCTTCAATCAAAAGTTACATCCCCCCCAGATGGCGAGACTGTAACGCACCCACAGTCCCGCGCAAAGAATTGAATCCGTTTCGCTTTTCAGATGCTCCCGCATGGTGGAAAAGTCCCGCCCCGAGACAGTCTCGTTACGGCCCCAAACACCGACTCCTCAGTGTTTCAAAATGTTTCAAAAAGTACGGCGTCGGGCTTCCCTTTTGCCGAGAGTTCTAGTAATGTCGCGCCTCCAAAGTTTCAGATACGATGCAAGTTGGCGTTGGCCGCGCCGGAGGTTTCCGGCGGCGGATGTTTCATTAACGCCCTGTAATATATATATTTATTAGCCGCAAACGTACGGCTGACCAAGACTGGATGTGACCGATGAAAGCAAGCGGGCTGCCTGAAAGCCAAGGCCTTTACGACCCCAGCAACGAGCATGATAACTGTGGCGTTGGATTCATTTGCAACATTAAGAACCAAAAGAGCCACGAGATCATCCGCCAGGGTTTGCAGATTCTTGTGAACTTGGATCACCGCGGCGCGGTCGGCGCGGACCCACTGGCCGGCGACGGCGCGGGCATCATCATGCAGATTCCGCACGGCCTTTTGAGCGAGGAATGCGCCAAGCTGGGCTTCGAGCTGCCTGCCGTGGGCGACTACGCCATGGGCCAAGTCTTCCTGCCCCAGGACGACACCATGCGCGCCGCCTGCATCAGCGCATTCGAAACCACCATCGCCGCGGAAGGCCAGGAACTTCTCGGCTGGCGCGACGTGCCGGTGGACAATTCCTACCTGGGCGAAAGCGTCAAGGCCGACGAGCCGGTGATCCGCCAAATCTTCATCAAAAAGGGTGCCGATATCGCCGATCAGGCGGCGTTCGAACGCAAGCTGTTCGTCATCCGCAAGCAGGCTCATCACCTGATCTGGGACGAGCAGGGCCACCGCGCGGGTTTCTACACGCCGTCGCTGTCGACCCACACCACCGTTTACAAGGGCATGGTGCTGTCAGGCAACTTGGCCAACTACTATCTTGATCTCCAGGATGAGCGCACCACGTCGGCGCTGGCGCTGGTGCACCAGCGTTTTTCGACCAACACGTTCCCAAGTTGGGAGCTGGCGCAGCCGTTCCGCTATCTGTGTCACAACGGCGAAATCAACACGGTGCGCGGCAACATCAACTGGATGGCGGCGCGCAAAGCAACCATGTCGTCCGACGTGCTGGGCGAGGACCTGGACAAGCTGTGGCCGCTGATCGGCGACGGCGCATCCGATTCCGCGACCTTCGACAACGCGCTTGAACTGCTGGTCGCGGGCGGCTATTCGCTGGCCCACGCGATGATGATGATGATCCCCGAAGCGTGGGATTCCAACCCCCTGATGGATGACGACCGGCGCGCCTTTTACGAATACCACGCCGCCTTGATGGAACCGTGGGACGGCCCCGCCGCGGTGTGCTTCACCGACGGCCGCCAAATCGGCGCGACCCTGGATCGCAACGGGTTGCGCCCGGCGCGCTATGTGGTGACCGACGACGACTTCGTCATCATGGGCTCTGAAGTCGGCGTGCTGCCGATTCCCGAAAGCAAGATCGTCAAAAAGTGGCGCTTGCAGCCGGGCAAGATGTTCCTCATCGACTTGGAGCAAGGCCGCATCATCGACGATGAAGAGATCAAGTCCGATTTGGCTAGGGACAAGCCGTATCAGGATTGGCTCGACCAAACGCAAATCCACGTCGAGGACCTGCCTCAAGAACACCCTGCGATGGCGCCTGACCACGACACCATGCTCGATGCTCAGCAGGCGTTCGGCTATACCCAGGAAGATCTCAAGCACTTCATCAAGCCGATGGCATTGACCGGCCAAGATCCGATCGGCTCTATGGGCCGCGACACGCCGATCGCCGTGCTCTCGGACCGCCCGAAGGTGCTGTACGATTACTTCGCCCAGAATTTCGCCCAGGTCACCAACCCACCAATCGATCCCATCCGTGAAGAGCTGGTGATGAGTTTGGTGAGTCTCATCGGTCCGCGTCCCAACCTGCTGGCCCCGGAAGACGCCGGAACGCGCAAGCGTTTGGAAGTGCGCCAACCGATCCTGTCCAACCTGGATTTGGAAAAAGTCCGCCACATAGAAAACCATGTCGACCGCGCCTTCAAAGCTTACACGCTGGACATTGCCTACCCCGCCGACCAGGGGGCGGCAGGCATGGAAGCGGCGCTGGAAAAGCTTTTTGAAAAAGCCGAAGAGGTTGTCCGCGACGGTTACAACATCATCATTTTGTCGGACCGCTGCGTCGACATCGATCACATCGCCATCCCGGCGTTGCTGGCGACCGCAGGCGTGCATCATCACTTGATCCGCACCGGGCTGCGCACCTCCGCAGGCTTGGTGGTGGAAACCGGCGAAGCGCGGCGCGTGCACGACTTCTGCCTGCTGGCGGGCTATGGCGCGGAAGCCATCAACCCCTATCTGGCGTTCGACACCATCACCGACATCGCCGACGAACTGCCTGACGAGCTGAGCGTCGATGAAGCCCATTCGCGCTATATCAAGGCGGTCAACAAGGGCATGCTCAAGGTCTTTTCCAAGATGGGCATTTCCACGTTCCAATCGTATTGCGGCGCGCAAATCTTCGACGCCGTGGGTCTGAACGAAAGCTTCATCGACCGCTTTTTCACCAAGACCGCCTCGAAGGTCGGCGGCATCGGTCTTGACGAAGTGGCTGAGGAAACCGTGCGACGCCACAGTGAAGCGTTCGGCGACAACCCGCTTTATACAAAGCATTTGGATGTCGGTGGCGAGCTGGCGTGGCGTCATCGCGGCGAGGCGCATGCGTGGACGCCTGAGACCATCCAACTGTTGCAACACGCGGTACGCAAAGGCGATCGCGACACCTATCGCAAGTTCGAGCAGGTGATGAACGCCCACGACGTCGAATGTAAAAACCTGCGCGGCCTGTTTCAGTTGAAGGGCACGGGAACGTCCGTGCCGCTGGACGAGGTCGAGCCGATCGAAGAGATCTGCAAACGCTTCGCCACCGGCGCGATGTCGTTCGGCTCCATTTCCTGGGAAGCGCATACCACGCTGGCCATCGCCATGAACCGCTTGGGCGGCAAGTCCAACACCGGCGAAGGCGGTGAGGAAGCGGTGCGCTTCCAGCCGCTGGAAAACGGCGACAGCATGCGTTCGGCTATTAAACAGGTTGCCTCAGGGCGCTTCGGCGTAACCACCGAGTATCTGGTCAACGCCGACGACATTCAGATCAAGATGGCCCAGGGCGCCAAGCCCGGCGAGGGTGGGCAGTTGCCCGGCCACAAGGTCAACGAATGGATTGCCCGCGTGCGTCACTCGACACCAGGCGTGGGCCTGATTTCACCGCCGCCACACCACGACATCTATTCCATCGAAGATTTGGCGCAGTTGATCCACGACCTCAAGAACGTCAACCCCAAGGCGCGCATCTCGGTCAAGTTGGTGTCCGAAATCGGCGTCGGCACGGTGGCCGCAGGTGTGTCCAAGGCGCACGCCGATCACGTCACCATTTCCGGCTTCGACGGCGGCACCGGCGCATCGCCGCTGACCTCGACCCAGCACGCGGGCGGCCCGTGGGAAACGGGTCTCGCCGAAACGCATCAGACCTTGGTGATGAACAAGCTGCGCGGACGCATCGCGGTTCAGGTCGATGGCGGCCTGCGCACCGCACGCGATGTCGTGATCGGCGCCATGTTGGGCGCGGACGAATTCGGCTTCGCCACCGGCGCGCTGATTGCCGCAGGCTGTCTGATGATGCGCAAGTGTCACTTGAACACCTGTCCGGTGGGCATCGCGACGCAGAACGAAGAACTGCGCAAGCTGTTCCCCGGCCAACCGGCACACGTGGTGAACTACTTCACCTTCATGGCCGAAGAGGTCCGGGTGTTGATGGCGGAGCTTGGCTTTAAGACCATTGATGAGATGATCGGACGTTCCGATCTGATCGAAATGAGCGAAGCGGTCGATCACTGGAAAGCCCAGGGGCTCGATTTTTCGGGTATTTTGCACAAACCCGAAGCGGGCGAAGGCGTGGCGGTTTATCACTGCGAACGCCAAGACCACGGCCTCGACAAGGCGTTGGACAATGCCTTCATCGCCCAAGCGCGCGACGCCATCGACGGCGGCAAACCGGTGCGCATCGAAGCCGAGCTCATCAACGTCAACCGCACCGTCGGCACCATGCTTTCGGGCGAGGTGGCGATGAAGCATGGCAAGGCGGGCCTTTCCGAGGACACCATCTTTATCGACGCCCACGGCACGGCGGGTCAGTCGCTCGGCGCTTGGCTGGCGAAGGGCGTGTCCATCGACCTGAAGGGCGACGCCAACGATTACGTCGGCAAGGGTCTGGCCGGTGGGCGCATCGTGATCCGCCCGTCCGACGACAGCCCGATCGTCCCGCAAGACAACATCATCGTCGGCAACACGTGTCTTTACGGCGCAACATCCGGCGAGGCGTTCTTCCAAGGTGTCGCGGGCGAACGCTTTGCCGTGCGCAACTCCGGCGCGACGGCGGTCGTCGAAGGCGCGGGCGATCACGGCTGCGAATACATGACCGGCGGCATCGTCGTGGTGCTGGGCCAGACCGGGCGCAACTTCGCGGCCGGCATGTCGGGCGGCATCGCCTATGTGTTGGACGAAGCGGGCGATTTCGAAACCCGCTGCAACCTGGCGCAGGTCGAACTGGAACCCATCGAAGCCGAAGAGCGCTTGATGGAACAAGAAGCCCAAGGCGGCGACTTGGAAACACACGGTCGCGTCGATGTCGAACACGACATGACCCGTTACGATGCGCACCGTCTGAAGATGTTGATCGAAAAACATCATCATTACACCGCCAGCCCGCGCGCCAAGAACATCTTGAACAATTGGGATGCGTATCTGCCCAAGTTCGTCAAGGTGATGCCGGTGGAATACCGCCGTGCGCTGTTGGAAATGCAAGCCAAAAACCGTGCCGCCGAGCACGAAGGCGTCAACACTTCGGTGGGGAACTGAGACCATGGGAAAACCGACTGGCTTCCTCGAAATAGACCGCCACGACCGCGCCTATGCGCCGGTGTCGGATCGTAAGGACCATTATAAAGAGTTCATCATTCCGCTGAAGGAAGACGAGCTGAAAGCCCAAGGCGCGCGCTGCATGGATTGCGGCATCCCGTACTGCCATCAGGGCTGCCCGGTGATGAACATCATTCCCGAATGGAACGACCTGACGTACCGGGGCGAGCTTAAGGCGGCGCTGGACATCTTGCATTCGACCAACAACTTCCCGGAATTCACCGGGCGCGTTTGCCCCGCGCCGTGCGAAGCGTCGTGCACGCTGAACCTCGACGACAAGCCGGTCACCATCAAGACCATCGAATGTTCGATCGTCGACAAGGGCTGGGCCAAGGGCTGGATCAGGCCGGTGATCGCCAAGCACCACACCGACAAAAAAGTTGCCGTGGTCGGCGCTGGACCCGCGGGCATGGCCTGTGCGCAACAACTGGCGCGCGCCGGTCACAAGGTCTCGCTGTATGAAAAGAACGCTCATGCGGGTGGATTGTTGCGCTATGGCATTCCCGACTTCAAACTCGACAAGAAAATCATCGACCGCCGCCTCGGCCAGATGAAAACCGAAGGCGTGGATTTCCGCCCCAACACCACCATCGGCGAGGATGTCTCTGCGCAAAGCCTGATGAACGAATACGACGCCATCGTGCTGAGCGGGGGTTCTGAAAAGCCGCGCGACCTTCCCGTGCCGGGACGCGATCTGAACGGCGTGCACTTCGCCATGGATTTTCTGACCCAGCAAAACCGTCGCAACGGCGGCGAGCCCGTTAAGGCCGACGACATTTTGGCGACGGACAAAAACGTGCTGGTGATCGGCGGCGGCGACACCGGTTCCGATTGCGTCGGCACCTCCGCCCGCCAAGGGGCGGCCTCCATCACTCAGATCGAGATTATGCCCAAGCCGCCGGAAAAGGAAGACAAGCTCACCACATGGCCCCAATGGCCGCAAAAACTGCGCACCTCGACCAGCCACGAAGAGGGCTGCGAGCGCGACTGGAACGTGTTGACTAAAGAATTCATCGGCGATGCGGACGGCAACCTCAAGGCCGCCAAGTGCGTGCGCGTCGAATGGGTCCAAGGCGAAAACGGGCAATGGAACATGTCCGAAATCGAAGGCTCCGAATTCGAAATTCCGTGCGAACGCGCGTTCCTCGCCATGGGCTTCGTGCATCCCGTACATGAAGGCATGATCGATGAGTTGGGCGTCGAAAAAGACGGGCGCGGCAATGTTGGCGCAAATACCGAGGATTATAAAACCTCGACCGACAAGGTCTTCGCTGCCGGCGACATGCGTCGCGGCCAGTCCTTGGTGGTGTGGGCCATCCGCGAAGGCCGCCAAGCGGCGCGCGCGGTGGATGCGTTCCTCATGGGGGCGAGCGAACTTCCCCGCTAACATTTCTCACGCGCAAAAAAACAAAGGGCCGCTCTTCACAGGGCGGCCCTTTGTGCGTCTATACAGCGTCGGGACTGGTATGGGGAGATCACCAATGTCTGAACAAAGCAAAGTGCTCATCGGCGAAAACACGCGCGAGCAAATCGCCTACAAGTTGCTGGACCGCATTTTCGTCGCTGAATCCAAACCGTTGAAGGGTGCCAGCCGCGAAGAAATACTGCGCACCTACATCCAGTGCCACAGTGCGGTGGGTGGGCACTACATCGATTATGAAGACACCGCTTAAACAGGCCTTTTCAGGGTGTGCATGGGGGCTTATAACTCTTGGCAACCAACCCATTCAGAGCAGGCTGAGCGATGATTTCCTATACCCTGATTTGCGACAAAGACCATGAATTCGCCGAGCATTTCGACAGCTACGACGACTTACAGGCCCAACTGAAGGCCAAAAAGCTAAAGTGCCCGACGTGCGGCTCGCAAAAGCTCGTCAAGGGCCTCAGCACGCCCAACGTCGGCGGCCAACAGGCAGCCCCGCCCATGCCCACTTGCCCCGCCGCCGCCGGGTGCGGCAACGGCGCATGCGCGATGAAGGGCTAGAACGACGACCCAGGCTCTGTCAGAAACGCTTTCTCTTCCGGGGTGCTGAGGCGGCCCAGGGTCGCGTTGCGGTGAGGGAAGCGGCCGAAGCGGGCGATGATGGCGTGATGTTTTTGCGCCCAATCGAGGGCTTGCTCGTCGAGCGTCGCAAACAGCTCCAACGCGCACTCCTGGTCGGCCAAGTCCTCGCTGTGTTCAAACGGCAGATACAGAAACTTGCGCATTACCGCCACCACCTGTTGATCGAAGCCTTGCTCTAGAACTTTTTTGGCGATGCGCAGTGCGTGCGCGTCGTTTTCAAAAGCGCGCGCATCGTCGCGAAAGACGTTGCGCGGAAATTGGTCCAACACCACCACCAGCGCCACCGCGCCTTCGGGGCTTTCGGCCATCATCTCCAACTGCCCAAGCGCTGCGGCGTCGATGACGCGTTCAAAGCGTTTTTTAATCTCGGCGTCGAACGCGGCGTCTTTGGTGAACCACTCGGCGCGATCTTGGCCATAGTGCTGTGCGTTCCGATCACCGAACCAAAACGTCAAAATAGCGTCGATCACGTTGGACATAACCTTGGGCGACATAGGCGGCATTCCTTACGATTGAGCCTGCGGTGCTTCACATATGGGGATGGATGTGGGTGGAGTCTAGACGTTGGCGAAGCCCAAAATGAAACGGGAGAGAACCGAGGTTCTCTCCCGTCATCATCGCCGTATCGTATATCCACTTCAGCCACACGCGACCTAGGCGAACATACTCGACGAATACCTGATGGTCGAACGCTCGGATCGCTCCCGAAGTCTTCCAGCAGGACGCGGGGTGGCCCCCACGTGGGTCGATACTTGGTCACGGCGCCCCCACCCTGGCGCGGGCCCGGCTTTCCCGCCGGGCGCGGTTGGCCTTGCCCCATACGCCCTCCAATCAAAGCCAAAGACCGAAGCCAAAGGCAAAATCAAAGGAACAGGCGTTTCAAGACCACCTCTGTCAAACGCGCACCCGGGGGCGCTTACTTTGAAAAGGCCGCCGCTTCACCCTTTGCCGCATGCCCCAAAAGGCGGCGGCGCGGCGCTGAGCGGCGGGGAACCCCTATTCAACCTTGACCAAGCTCAACCTTGATCGAGTTCAACCTTGACCGAACCCAGGTTCCCCAAACCGAAGGTCGATTTCGCGGTCATCTTCGAAGCGAGCCCCGAATTCCCCTCGACATCCCCCGTCGATCTATGAAAATGGTGCCACCCTGATTGCGTGCGAACAACGCTTAATTTTCCACATTTAACGCACACCTTATCCACCGCTCAAAAGGCTGAAGAAACGTTTTCATTTCATTTTTCTGATGTAAGGTGTGTGGACAATTTCCAGATATGCCCGCTTTTGCCGGTGCGGATCCGCTATATACCGTGTTCAAGGTTTGGCGAATTATGCTGCACAGGCTTCGCGAACAAGCGTAATATTCGCCACCGCTTACACCCTACCGAATCTGATCTTGGAGTTCGGACGCATGAACCTGTTCGAGACCTTCCGCCCTGTCATGTTCATCAACGGCCTATTGCTGATGGTCCTGGCCATCAGTATGTCGCCGCCTCTGGTCGCAGACCTGATAGCGCACAATCCCGACTGGCGCGTGTTCGCCGTCAGCGCATTGGTAACGCTGATGGTGGGCTTGTTTTTGGTTTTTTCCCAAGGCGGCTCCGAACTGGAACTGAACACCAAACAGGCGTTCATGCTGACCACCACCGGGTGGGTTTCGCTCGCGGCGTTCGCGGCGTTGCCGTTGCGCTTTTCCAACTTAGGAATCGACGCGACCGACGCCTTTTTCGAAGCCATGTCAGGCTTGACCACCACGGGCTCGACGGTGCTCAGCGGCCTCGACGCCATGCCGCCGGGCATTCTTTTGTGGCGCAGCATTTTGCAATGGATCGGGGGCATCGGCATCATTGTCATGGCGATTGCGATTTTGCCGTTCTTGCGGTCCGGCGGCATGCAGTTGTTTCGCACCGAATCGTCCGACATGTCCGAACGTGTGGTGCCGCGCATCAAGCGCATGACCGGCGGGCTGGTGTTGACGTATGCGCTGCTCACCATCTTATGCGCGGCGGCGCTTTGGTTCGCCGGGATGAGTCCGCTGGATGCCATCATTCACGCCATGACCACGCTGTCGACCGGCGGTTTTTCCAGTCACGACGCCTCTATCGCCTACTTCAACAGCGACTTGATCGAATACATCTTGTTGGTGTTCATGATCTCTGGGGCCGTGCCGTTCATCGCCTACATCAAATTCGCGCACGGCGATCTCAAGGCTTTCGCGCGCGATCCGCAAATCCGCGGCCTGCTCGGCATTCTCGTCACCATGACCGTTATGTTGTCCGTGTGGCTGGTGATCAAGGATGGATTTCCGATCATCGATGCCTTGCGCCTGTCCGCCTTCAACATCGTTTCGGTGATCTCGACCACCGGGTTTGCCTCAACCGATTACACACTGTGGGGGGCGTTGCCGGTGGGTGCGTTCTTTTTGATGACGTTTATCGGTGGATGCACGGGTTCCACCAGCGGCGGCATTAAGATTCTGCGCTTTCAGGTCTTGCGCATGGTGTTCGTCGGATATGTATGGCGCCTGATCTACCCCCACGGCGTGAGGTCGAACAAGTTCGGCGACACCACTGTATCCGTCGATGTCGCGGTGGGCGTTTTGGTGTTCACGCTGTCGTTCGTGGTGTTGACCGGCGGCGTCGGTCTGGTGCTCACAAGCTTAGGCCTGGATCTCGACACCGCCATGAGCGGCGCGGCGACGTCGATCGCCAATGTCGGGCCGGGGCTCGGCAGCATCATCGGCCCCACCGGAAATTTTCAGACCTTGCCTGATCCCGCCAAGTGGGTGTTGGCGTTTTCCATGCTGCTCGGCCGCTTGGAATTTTTCACCGTGTTGGTGCTGTTCACGCCTGGTTATTGGCGCGCTTAGGCATCATCGCGAGACTCGATTGCGCCCGCCATCCTTGGCGCGGTACAGCGCATCGTCGGCGCTTTTGAGCGCATCTTGAGGGACTTGTCCCTCTTCGCGCTGGGCCGCGCCGATGGAGATGGTAACGCTGACCGTACCGGTCCCGCTCCCCTTTTTGCGTGCGCCCGGCTTCGTCGCGGCTTTGGGAGTCGCGGCTTTGGGGCCGGTCGGCTTTTGCTTGGGGCGGTCTTGAGCGCGCAGTTTGAACGACGCCGCGGCAATCGCCTTGCGCAACTTATCGAGATGGAGGATCGCATCCTCAATATTTTTGCGTGGAAACAAGACCGTGAACTCTTCCCCGCCATAGCGAAAGGCCCGTCCGCCGCCGGTGACGCGCATCATCTGTGCGGAGACCATTTTCAACACCTGATCGCCGACGTCGTGGCCGTAGGTGTCGTTGAATTTCTTGAAATGATCGACATCCAACATCGCGATCGTGTACGCGCCGCCGAGCGCCGTCAAATCGTGCATCAGAGCCCGCCGCCCGGGCAGACCCGTCAGCTCATCGATGAATGCCAACCGGTAGCTTTCCTGCGCCAGCGCCGCCAGCAAGACGATGCCCGCCAAGACGAACAACAGCGACGACACTGCGCCGTTGCCCGCAACGTGCAGCGCCAGCGCCGAAACCGCCACCGCGCCGAACAGCCCGCCGTCGAGCACGCCGCCCTTATAGAGCGCCCGCGCCAGCAACCCAACACAGACGCCGGCGAACAGCAACAGGGCCGGCTGGGGCAGCAGCGACCAATAATCGAGGTCCTTGTCAAACACCCGCACATGCAACAGCTCGTCGACGAATGCGCGCGCGACGTCGCCCGCGTCCCACACCACGACCAGGGCCGCCACTTGAAGCGCCGCAAACAGCACCCGGCTGAGCACGCCCAGCGACAGCAGGCCGCGATCGGCCTTGATGGCGATCAACGCGGCATTGATGGGAAACAGCACCGCCACTGCGGCGTAAACGACCGTCAGTTCCGGCCCCCGGTCATAGATGTTGACGCCCGCGACAAAGGTTTGCACAACCCAATGCGCGCCCGCGATCAAAGCCGCCATCAGAACCACGCGTGGACATTTGAACCACCCCCCGGCGATGGCGGCAAGCGTGGACAGAAGATAGGGCGTGTATTTCGCCACACCGACCAGCGACCAAGGCACCGTGGGCTGAGAGGCCGTCACAACAAGCCCCACGCCAAACATCAAAGCGGGGAACACAAGAATCAACACGGCGTTTCGCAAAGTCATGTTTTGGTGGTAAACCGAAACGCTCAAGATACGGTTAAAAAGAGGAATGTGACATGAACATCTGGATTTTGCTTGCCGGCGTCAACGCCGCCCTGGCCGTGGGGGCAGGTGCGTATGGATGGCACGCGCTGGGCGACACACCCGACATTCGCGACATTTTCATGATGGGCTCGCAATATCAGATGTGGCATGCGCTGGGCATGTTGGCCGTGGGGCTGGTGATCCACCGCACTCCGAGTCGGGCCCTACACCTTGCGGGCGTGGATTTTCAACTTGGCATTATTCTGTTTTCCGGCACGCTCTACAGCTTCGGCGGCTTGTCGATCGTTCCGATCGAAGGCGCGGCCCCCCTTGGCGGTGGTCTGATGATCCTCGGCTGGCTGATATTGGGCGTCGTGGGCGGGCGCAAGCTGTCAACGTCGTAAACACTTTCGTTCTTTGTTGATTAACCCCTTTCGCAGTATCTTTGAGACATGGATGGGACGGATCAACTCAGCCGTTATCGACGCGCGCGCTTGCACACGGCCGAACTCTTGTTCACCACGAACAAGGACAGCCCTTTGTCGCGGTTTATCGACATCGGGTTGATCGTTCTCATTTCTCTCAATATTTTTGCGGTGGTTCTGGAATCCGTCAAAAGCATTCACGTGGCGGCTGGCGGCTTTTTTTATGCGTTCGAGGTCTTTTCAGTCGCCGTCTTCAGCCTGGAATACATCGCGCGCGTCTGGTCGGTGGTCGACAACCCATGGAAGCCCGATCACGCCCATCCCATTACCGGGCGCCTTAAATACATGCTCACGTGGATGGCGTTGATCGACTTGCTCGCCATCGCGCCTTTTTATCTCAGCTATTTCGCCGCCGACGACCTGCGCGTCCTGCGGGCGCTGCGGCTGTTGCGCATTTTCAAGCTGACCCGCTATTCCAGCGCCATGACACTGCTCTTTCAGGTGTTTCGCGAAGAATCGCGCACCATTGGCGCGGCGATGTTCGTTTCCATGCTGTTGGTGTTCGTCGCCTCGACGCTTGCGTTTATCGTCGAGCATAAGGCGCAACCCGAAACGTTTTCCTCTATCCCCGCCGCCATGTACTGGGCCGTGATCACCATGACCACGGTGGGATTCGGCGATATCGTACCGGTGACCCCTTGGGGCAAGGTCTTGGGCGCGTTCATCGGCATCGTCGGCTTGGCCATGGTTGCGCTGCCCGCCGGCATTTTGGCATCAGGCTTCGACAACGCCCTGCACAGACGCCGCGCCATGCTGCAAGAACGCGTTCGGGACGCCCTGAAAGATGGCGTCATCTCACCGGAAGAAGAGGCTGAACTGGACAAGTTGGTACGCCACCTCAACCTCAACAGCGTCGATGCAAACGCCATTATGTATGCGGTCAAGCACCAACAAGCCGAGGCGGCGCGGGAAACTTGCCCCCATTGCGGCAAACCCCTCAACATAACGGACGATCCGTCCTCACCCCCATGATGGTCGGTGAAAAATAATGCATACCATCTAGCCAATAGCTGACTATATTGGGTACACTCCAATATCGCGCACTGCATGCACTCCATCGCCGCACCGTTGAAAAGGACCGCCCCGCCATGTCCCACGACCGTGATAAATCGCCGGGTTCCGTGATCAATCACCTGTCGCGCCTGATCACCCATGCGCTGAACGAAGAACTGAAGGCACATGGCGTCGCACCGGGTCAGTTTCCGGTCTTGTTGTGCCTGTGGGAGCAAGACGGCCTGACCCAGCGCGAACTGTACGAACGGGTCAAAATCGAACAGGCGACCATGTCCAACACCCTCAAGCGTATGGAACGCGACTGCCTGATCTACCGCGAACCGGACCCGGCGGACCGCCGCGCCATGCGCATCCACTTGACCGGAATGGCCAAAAAGCTGGAAGCCACCCTCACCAAAGGGGCCAAAAGCGTCAACAAAACCGCATTTTCCGACATCAAGAAGAAAGACCGCAAGCACCTGATGGAATGCCTTGAGCACATGGTCGACAACCTGGAAAAATCCGCAAGCAAATAGTCTTTCTGCACACCATTTGAACAAAATGAAACCGCCGCCCCTAGGTAAATACCTGGGACGGCGGCTTGCATTTTCAGATGATTGAGCCGTTACTTTGGAAGTTTCCATACCTCCGGCGCGTCGCTCAGGCGTTTGATCTGCGCTTGGCGCTGATTTTCCATCTCATCGGGCAATTTATCGCCGAAACGACCGAACAATTCGGCCTGATCCTCGGCGTCGGCCAACGCGCCGACACGGTCGACTTCCATCAGGTGCTCGAACGTATCCTTGGCGTAGTCCAGGCCGTCCCAAGTGATGTCGTCGTGGGTCGGCATCTGGCCGATGGGGCTGTTAACCGCATTGGCCTTGCCACCGGCGCGTTCGACGATCCACCTGAGAACACGCATGTTCTGACCGAAACCCGGCCACATGAACTTGCCGTTTTCGTCCTTGCGGAACCAGTTGACGCGGAAGATGGCGGGTGGGTTTTCAAGCTTGGCGCCGAAATCCAGCCAGTGCTGCCAATAATCGCCCATGTTGTAGCCGCAAAACGGCAGCATCGCGAACGGATCGCGACGAATCGCCGCCTGGCCGACCGCTGCGGCGGTGGCTTCAGAGCCCATGGTCGCGGCCATGTACACGCCGTGGTTCCAATCAAGCGCCTGATAAGCCAGCGGGAAGGTTTTGGACAACCGGCCGCCGAATATAAACGCCGAAATAGGCACGCCCTTAGGATCTTCCCAGTTGGGGTCGATCGACGGGCACTGCGACGCCGGCGCGGTGAAGCGGGCGTTGGGATGCGCGGCAGGATGCTCCGCACCAGGCGTCCAGTCGTTGCCTTTCCAGTCGATGGCATGTGCCGGGGGCTCTGACATGTCCTCCCACCACACGTCGCCGTCGTCGGTCAGCGCGACGTTGGTGTAGATGCAGTCTTTGTCCAACGCCTTCATCGCCGAAGGGTTGGACTGATTGGACGTGCCCGGCGCAACGCCGAAATAGCCGTATTCGGGATTGATGGCGTACAAACGTCCATCCGCGCCCGGCTTGATCCACGCGATGTCATCGCCCACGGTCCACACTTTCCAACCTTCGAAGCCTTCGGGGGGAATGAGCATCGCGAGGTTGGTTTTGCCGCACGCCGACGGGAACGCAGCGGCGACGTAGGTTTTTTCACCTTCGGGGCTTTCCAGGCCGACAATCAGCATGTGTTCCGCCAGCCAGCCTTCGTCGCGCGCCATGGCCGAGGCAATACGCAGCGCAAAGCACTTCTTGCCCAAAAGCGCGTTGCCACCGTAACCCGATCCAAACGACCATATCTCGCGGCTTTCGGGATAATGCACGATGTACTTTTCATCATTGCACGGCCACACGCTGTCTTCTTCGCCATCAGCCAAGGGCGCACCGACGGAATGCACGCACGGCACGAACGCGCCATCCGTACCCAGCACGTCGAGGACCTGGGAGCCCATGCGCGTCATGATGCGCATGTTCGCCGCGGCGTAAGCGCTGTCGGTCAGCTGCACACCGATGTGCGCAATGGGCGAGCCCAACGGGCCCATGGAAAACGGCACCACATACAGGGTGCGACCCTGCATACAGCCATCAAACAGACCGTTCAGGGTCGTGCGCATGTCGGCGGGGGCCATCCAATTGTTGGTCGGGCCGGCGTCTTCTTCACGCTCGGAACAGATAAACGTGCGGTCTTCGACGCGCGCCACATCCGAGGGGCTCGAGCGTGCGAGATAGCTACCGGGACGTTTGTCCTCGTCCAGTTTAATCAGGGTTCCCGCCGCGACCATTTCGGCACACATGCGATCAAATTCTTCTTGGCTGCCATCACACCAGTGAATGGCCGCCGGTTTGGTGAGCGCCGCGATCTCTTCGATCCAGGCGTTCAGTTTGGCGTGCGCCGTTGGCGCGTCCGCACTGTTGAGCATCTTAAAGTATCCTCCAAACGAAAATGAAATACCTCCCCAGGGCCGTTTAGGTTAACGGGTGAGACGGCCTCGTCAAAAGGTTTTGTGCAAGTGCGAAATTGGCTGAAAACACAAGCGGTTGCACAGGTGCTTAAATTCATTCCACAGAGTGTGTGACACATAAATGCAAAAAAACCACCCAACCGGGGTGGTGCGGGGTGAAATTCGCGGGCGGGCCGGGGCGAGCGAAACGCCACGCGTGCGCCTTATTGGATGCTGGGCTTTTCGCCCTTGGGATCGGACTTGACGACCCGCACACGATAGCGGGGTGGGATGGAGCGGTCCAAATCTTCCAGTTGCTCGTTCAACTGCGCAAGTCGCTCACGAATTTCATCGAAAATCTTGGTGTGCTCGTTAAGGCGTTTGTCCATTACCGCCTCCACCTCAGCCTGGCCTTTTGCCAAGCGGGTGGTTTTGCTCAACGTTTTGTCCAGATCGCGCAACTCTTCGCGCAAGGACGAGATATGCGCGCGCACGAATTTTTCGTTTTGGCCTTCAACCTTTTTGACGATGTCGCTGGTCAGCCACAACGCCACCAAGGCGATGGCGAAAGCAAGCACAGCAAGGATGGTGGCGATGGCCATGGAAAAACCAACCGTAATTCAAAGAAAGAAGCTGAACGCATGTTATCCGGCATAAATCGCCGGGCCGTCCCAATTGAAGCAAAAAAAACCGTAAAGGTGTAGCGCGAAATGGTATTAGCCCACACATTTTGATTTAAAACAGACTTTACGGCAACGATCAAGCTCGCGCCCGCCTGAGCAACGCCGCAAAACGCGCCCGCCAACCGCGCGCGTCGCGGGCCGGACTGGAAAAATCAACCCGGACCTGAGCACCCTTGGAACCGATCACGGCAAGCCCGTCCGCGTCGAGGCTAAGCGCTTTAAGCCCTCGCCCGGAACGCCCCGTCACATAAGCGCCAACGGCGCGTAAATCGTCGCGTCCAGGTCCATTTAGATGTTCGAGAATACGGGCATGAGCGTCGGCCAAGCCCACCGCCTCGCTCCCATACTCCACGCCTTTCACCCACTTGGCGCGACCGAAACCACCCACGTAGTGCACCTTGTCGATGTTCATGCGCCACAGCGCGAAATCACCGAACCCGGCGTAGCGCGCAGCGCTCGGGTGACGCGTCAGATAAACGGCACGCGCGGCATCAGATTCGATCCCCGTCAGCTTTTTCACCCGTCCCACCAAGGTGCACCGCGCGCCTTCCAGCGGATTTTCGGCTGCAGAGGGCGCTTCTAGCAACAACGACGCGCGTGGGTCCGCCAGCAGGTCTTGCGTGTGCGCCGCCAGGGTCGAAAACAAAAACAACGGCGCGCCACTCACGTCCGTCGCCACGCCGACCTTGGAGACGTAAGGTTGACTGCCGACACCCCCCTTGGTGCTCGATCTCGCTGCGCGGCGATTGGTCGCAAGCGCGCCTTTTCGTGCGGCGCGCGCAATCAGACGCGCTTCGCGAGCGGTTTCGGCGGATGCGCTTTTCACGATGCCTCGATCCTACTCAATCAGCCCTTCCTCAATCGTCGGTGTGGCGCAGCACCAAATCGCGCAACGTGACGATGCCCACCGGGGCGCGGTGTTCGTCCACCACCAGCCCGCGGCTGAGGCCGAATTGCACCAAAAGGCGCACCGCGTAACGAATGTTCATGTCCTTGGGCACCGTCAGCACCGGCTTGGACATGATTTCGTAGACGTTGACGCGTTCCGGCGAGCGGTTTTCCGCGATCACGTGCTTGGCGATGTCGGACACGACCACCAAGCCGTATTCATCCGCCGCGTCGCGGCGTTCGGCGACCAAGGAGCTGACCCCCGCGTCGCGCATTTTGACCACGGCGTCTTGCACCGTGGCGGTGGCGTCGATGGTCGCGATGGTCGTGGACATGACCTCCTCGACTTTGACGTAGGTTCTTTCGCTCATATCTCTTTCTCGACTTCATCAATCAACGTTGGCAGTTGGGTGGTCAGACCGACCGCGTCTTCAAGCGCGATCTGACACGCGATGCCTGCACCGGGTTCTTCGTCGAACTTGCCGGCCTTGGCGATGGTTTCCAATATCTCTCGCGCTTTGGGCTCGGCCACCATGAACAACACGATATCGCGCTGAGCGGCCAGGTCCAGGCCCAAAAAGGTCTTTTCCTTTTTCAGCCCTTCACCCTGGGCGCTGGTGATCACCGTGGCCCCGGTGGCCCCGGCTTCGCGCGCGGCTTCGATAACCGTTTGCGTGATCTCGTCTTTTACAAGAGCCATTATCATTTTGAGGTTCATGGGATCGTCTCCTCTTGCCCATTTTGGTCTCTCAACTGTCTTCGCCTCTGCAGCCACGCGGCCAAATTGGCGTATGCCAAAACCGCCATGATGGGAAATAGGCTGGCGAAGGCGATCAATCCGAATCCATCCAGCAACGGACTGCGCCCAGGTATGGTCGATGCCAACCCCAGCCCCAGCGCGGTAACGACCGGAACCGTTACCGTCGATGTGGTCACGCCGCCACTGTCGTAAGCCAGCGCGATGATGAATTTTGAGGCCCAGACGGTCTGCACGATAACCACCACATAGCCTGCTATAATAAACCAATGCAAAGGTATGCCGCTGACGATGCGGTACGCGCCCAACGACACCCCCACCGCCACGCCGATCGCCACCGCGATTCGCAAACCCGTGGCGTTGATCGCGCCACCCGATATTTGTTCGGCTTTCAACGCCACGGCGATCAATGAGGGTTCGGCCACCGTGGTGGCGAACCCGATCGCCGCGGCGAACACATAGACCCACCGATAATCCAGCCAGTTGACCCGCCCCAGCAACGCATCGCCGCCCAAAAACTGCGGATCGGTGAGTTGGTGGGCCATGGTCTCGCCGATCGGGAACAGCGCCATTTCCAGCCCCACCAAAAACAGTGTTAAACCGATCAGAACGTACAAAAAACCCACTGCAATGCGTTTGGGGTTCGGCGGTGCCCGGCGGATCGCAACGGCCTGAAAAAATACCAAGATCGCGGCGATGGGCACGACGTCGAACAACGTCACCCATCCGGTGCTGAGGATATGGTGAATAAGATCCATCATCTCAGTACACCATGCCGTAAACCATGACGAACATCATCGGCGTCAAGCTGGCGAATGCGATCAAGCCGAAGCCGTCGGTCATCGGATTGCGTCCACGGATCGATGTCGCCAGGCCCACACCCAACGCGGTCACCAACGGTACGGTGATGGTCGAGGTCGTCACCCCACCGCTGTCGTAGGCGATGCCGACGATTTCCGGCGGCGCGAAAAACGTCAAAACAACAATGCAAAGATATCCCGCAACGATAAGCCACTGAATGGGCCATCCCTTGATGATGCGCACCACGCCGATGACGATGGCGAACCCCACCGACACGGCCACGGTCATGCGCAAACCGTACGCGTAATCGGTGAGGCTCGCTTGATCCGATCCAATCAGGCCGCCTTCCGCAGCCGTGCTGGCGGCTTCCGCCGCCACCGCGATCAGCGCCGGTTCTGCCACGGTGGTGCCAAAGCCCAAGGCAAACGCGAAGACCGTCAACCACACCAAACTGCCCTTTTTGGCGAACGCCTGAGCCATCGCTTCGCCCAATGGGAACAAGCCCATTTCCAGCCCGCGCACAAAAAACGCGAGACCGACCACCACGAAAGCCGCGCCGACCAGAATGTCCGTCAAATTGGGAAGAGGCTCACGGATCACCACCGCTTGGAAGAACGCAATCACCACCACAATAGGCAACAAATCGCGCGCGGCGTCCATCAGCAGCCGCGCCACCCCCTTGGTGATGATCAGCAATTCACCCAACTCGACCCATACTCCCCCGTGGATTCAGGCGATCAACGCTTCAAGCCGTCTGCCTCACGCCAGCAAGCGGGTCGTCTGAGCGATTAAAAAGAGAGGACCGCGACGGCGAACAAGCTCAACACACCAAGACCAATCAGCATCGGATTGATGACGGGAACCGCAGCCGCTTTGGCGCGCGTGCGTATCCGAGGCACTTGCCGGGACGCGTTTTGCACTGCAATTTGGCGCATTCTGCTGTGATAAGCGTTTTGCATCGTCGATCTCCAAAATCCGTGTGCTACCCATAGATACAAACATGGTGCCCCCATGGCGCCTTGTAAACACTATAATTTTGCCACAAAGCAACGGTCAATTGGCTGCAGCGGCGAGGGTGGCGTTTTGTCCATTATTTTCCTCAAGCGCACGGCATTTAAGGTTACAATTTCCCGTAACGATCTTTGCCTACAACGATCATAGGAAGCGTCTAGGAACCGACATGTCCCAAACCATCGCCCTCGTCGATGACGACCGCAACATTCTCACCTCTGTCTCCATGACGCTGGAAGCGGAAGGTTTCGTGGTTTTGACCTACAAAGACGGTCAGGAAGCGTTGCGCGAAATGTCGCGCAATCCGCCGGATTTGGCGGTGCTCGACATCAAGATGCCGCGCATGGACGGCATGGAGCTTTTGGGCGAACTGAAAAAGCGCAACGACCTTCCGGTGATTTTTCTCACCTCCAAGGACGACGAACTGGACGAGGCCATGGGCCTGCGCATGGGCGCGGACGACTACATCAAAAAACCCTTTTCCCAGCGCCTGCTGATCGAACGCATCCGCGCGGTTTTGCGCCGCCGCGAACCGCAAACCGCAACGGCGGAGGTCATTCAGCGCGGTGAACTGACGCTGGACAGCTCCCGTCACCTGTGCGTCTGGAAAGGCAAGCAGGTGAATCTAACCGTGACTGAGTTTCTCTTGCTGCAAGCCCTGGCGCGCAATCCCGGCCATGTGAAAAGCCGCGATCAGTTGATCGACGCCGCGTATGGCGAGCACATCTACGTCGATGATCGCACCATCGACAGCCATATCAAACGCCTCAGGCGTAAATTCCGTGAAGTGGACGGCGACTTTTCCTCGATCGAAACTCTGTACGGTGTCGGCTATCGTTATTCGGGCGAGTGATTTATTCTGCGCTCATGAACGATGCTTCCAACCCACTCCATTCCGATCCGCCATCGGCGCTGTCGCGGCGCTTTTCCCCGCTGACGCGCCGCATCCTAGCGGTCAATCTGCTGGCCCCCGCACTGTTGGTGGCGGGGCTGTTTTATCTCGGCGAATATCGCCGCAATTTGATCGCCACGGAACTATCCGCATTACGCACCCATGCGGAAATTTTCGCCGTGGCGTTGGGCGAAAGCGCGGTTTCCGAAGCCGGCCAGCAACTGCTGCCCGATCTCGCCAGCCAGATCGTGCGCCGCTTGGCGTTCACCGCCGAGACCCGCGCGCGGCTGTTCGCCTTCGATGGCGCCTTGGTGGCTGATTCGCGCATCTTGCTGGAACCGGGCGGCCAAGTGCAGGCCGAAGCGCTACCGCCGCCGATGGCCATGGATGAAAAAGACAGCTGGCTCACCAAGTTGTTTCGTGCGCTCGACACCATCTACATGTGGCTGCCGGGCATTGAGGAATATCCACCCTATCGCGAAAACGTCGAACAGCACGCTGAGGATTACCGCGAGGCCATGGGCGCGTTGGAAGGCGAAACGTGGGTGGCGCGCCGCTCCATGCCCGACGGGTCCTTGGTGCTGTCCGTCGCCATGCCGGTGACGCGCTACAAGCAAACGCTGGGCGTTTTGATGCTGTCCAAGGCGTCCGACGAAATCGACGCCGCACTGTTCGATGTGCGTCTCGACATTTTGCGCGTGTTTGCATTTACGCTGGTGATCACGGTGCTGGTTTCCTTTTATCTGGCGGGAACCATTGCACGCCCCATCCGCATCCTGGCGCGGGCGGCGGATCGGGTGCGCAAAGGTCACCACCGGCAGCACACCATCCCCGGCATGCGCGGGCGCGCGGACGAAATCGGCGAACTGGCGGGGGCGCTCAACGACATGACGGAAGCGCTCTGGTCGCGCATGGACGCCATAGAAGCGTTCGCCGCCGACGTCAGTCACGAAATCAAGAACCCGCTCACCAGTTTGAAAAGCGCCGTGGAAACGGCGGCGCGCTTGAAGGACCCCGAACAACAGCGCAAACTGATGGCGGTGATCCAAGACGATGTCGAACGCTTGGACCGCCTGATCAGCGATATTTCCGACGCCTCGCGCCTGGACGCCGAACTGTCGCGCGCCGAAACCGCCCCGGTGAACCTGGGAAAAATGCTCTCGACGCTGGCCGACATTCACGCCCACACCGCGGGATCCGACGCACCGGAGCTTACCTTCGAGGTCGAGGACGACTTACAGGTCAGCGGCATGGAAGACCGTCTGGTGCAGGTGTTTCGCAACCTCATCACCAATGCCGTGTCGTTCAGTCCCCAGGGCGGTACCAAGGGCGGTACCAAGGGCGGCACCAAGGTCCGGTCCACCATCGAACTGACAGCGCGGCGCGACGGCGATTTCATCATCGCCACCGTCCAAGATCAAGGCCCCGGCATTCCCGAAGGTAAGGAGCGCGATATCTTCAACCGCTTTTACACCGAACGCCCCGAGGCGGAGGCCTTCGGCCGCCATTCGGGCCTGGGTCTGGCCATATCCCAGCAAATCGTGGAAGCCCACGGCGGGACCATCGGTGCCGAAACGGTGCGCGACGATTTGGGCCAACCTCTCGGCGCGCGTTTCACCGTGCGCCTTCCCGTGACGTAAAAGCGCCTCGATACGCTCAGGAGGCCCCTAAATTCATTGACTCCCAGACGCGCCCGTTTCACGCTTAATGCATGGAACGCATTCATGCCACGTGTGTCGTCATTAGAGGTCACGGTGTGCTGCTGCGCGGTGCGCCGGGCAGCGGCAAGTCCGACTTGGCGTTGCGCCTGATCGACGACGGCGCGGGCCTTGTGGCCGATGACTACACCGAACTCGACGCCGTCGACGGCCAGCTTTTCGCCACTGTACCGCAAGCCATCCAGGGCCTTTTGGAGGTGCGCGGCGTGGGCATCGTGCATCTGGGCTGCGTGCCGCGGGTGCCGGTGGCGGCCATTTTCGATCTGGTGGCGCTGAGCGATATCGAGCGCCTGCCCGAGGCAAAATCGGAAATCATCGAAGGCGTTCGTGTTATGCAGTATCGTCTGCACGGCTTTGACGCCTCCGCCCCGGCCAAGGTGCGCATTGCGCTCAAGGCCCAGATGGAAAACCTGTTCCACTCAACATGACCCCCCATCAGCGTAATCATTCCCTTCGAAACAATTCCCGGATATTGTGGCGTGCATGACGACGAATGAAACAAAGCCCCAACCCAACCCCCAACCCACTGGCGAGCACCCCGCAACCCAGCGTCAAGTTGCCCTGGTCACGGGCATGTCCGGGGCGGGAAAGACCACGGTGTTGAAAGCGTTCGAGGACTTGTCGTTCGAGGCCCTGGACAACGTGCCGTTGTCCTTGCTGCCCAACGTCGTTGCGCCACCGCACGATATGTCTCCTCTTTCCCCCATCGATAACGCCGCCCCCCGGCCCATTGCCGTAGGTGTGGACATCCGCACCCGCGACTTCGCCGCCGACACCTTCATGCGCCAATTGCAGGCCCTGCGCACCCAGCAAGACGTCGCGGTGACGGTGTTGTTCGTCGATTGCGGCGACGAAGAGTTGGTGCGTCGTTACACCGAAACCCGCCACCGCCACCCGCTGGCCCACGATCTGCCGGTTTTGGACGGCATTCGTTTGGAACGCAGGTTGATCTCGCCGCTGCTCGACGTCGCCGATATCCACCTCGATACCACCGGGGATACGCCTTACGACGTCAAAAGTTTCCTCGCCCATGCCTTCGGCGAAGGCAGCGCCAGCGACACCATGGCGGTGTTCGTGACCTCTTTTTCATATCGTAAAGGCTTACCGCGCGATGCGGACTTGGTGTTCGATGTTCGCTTTTTACGAAATCCACATTATGATCCGGTGCTCAAGCCTCTCACCGGGCAGGACTCAAAAGTTCAGGCGTATATCGAAGAAGACCCTGAATTCAACGAGTTTTTCTCCAACCTGAGCGTCCTGTTGGCCCCCGTGGTCAAGCGCTTTGGAGCAGAAGGAAAGTCGTATCTCACCATCGCCGTGGGCTGCACAGGGGGCAAACATCGTTCCGTCTTCGTCGCTGAAAAGCTTGCGGCGTGGCTGGAAAACACACACAACCGTATCCGGCTCGCTCATCGCGACATGCCACCCACCGGGCCGGATCAAGGGCAAGAAAGCGGAAAACCGTCATGATCGGCATCGTGCTCGTGACCCATGGCCGTCTGGCCGATGAATTCGTCGCCGCAATGGAACACGTGGTCGGCCCGCAAGATGCGGTCGCCACCATCTGCATCGGACCCGACGACGACATGGAAGAGCGCCGGGGACAAATACTGGACAACATATCCAAGGTCGATGATGGCGCGGGGGTTGTTTTGCTGACCGACATGTTCGGCGGCACCCCATCGAATTTAGCCATCAGCGTGATCGAAAAGGCCAACGTCGAGGTGATCGCCGGGGTCAATCTGCCGATGCTAATCAAGTTGGCCAGCGTACGCGGCGACAATGCATTGAAAGACGCTGCGACCCAGGCTCAGGACGCTGGGCGCAAGTACATCAACATCGCGTCCGAACTGCTCGGCCCCGACAGTGCCTGAACCGGTTCGTGAAAGCACGAAGGACCCCGTTTTGACCACCGCATCTTCTGAATCGTCCCCCATCGAAGGCACAGCAACGGAACGCACCTTGTCGATACGCAATCAGCGTGGACTGCATGCCCGCGCCGCCGCCAAATTCGTCAAACTGGCAGGCGAATTCGATGCCGAAATCGTTGTCGCCAAAGACGGACAATCGGTATCGGGGGGGTCCATCATGGGCTTGATGATGCTCGCTGCGGGAATCGGATCAGACGTGTTCGTGTCCATCACCGGGGCGGACAGCATTGCCGCCATGGAGGCCATTGCCGCGCTGATCGACGATAAGTTTGGCGAGGAATGCTGAAGCGATGAACGCGGCTTCGAAAGAAATCGTCATTAAGGGATTGGGCGTATCGACGGGCATCGCAATCGGCATCGTGCATGTCCGTGAATCCGGGGCCATCGCCGTGCCCGAATACGCCGTGCGCGGTGTGCGTATCGACGAAGAATGCGCACGCCTAGACGGCGCTCTGAAAACCGCGTGTCGCCAGATCGGGCGGCTGAAAGCCAAGGCCGCCTCGATGCCTGCAGCGGCAGGGGAAGAAATGGGCTTCCTGCTCGAAGCTTACGAGCAGATGCTTGACGATTCGCGTCTGGTGCGCGGCGCGTACCGGCGTATTCGTGCCGATAAAATCAATGCCGAAGCCGCCGTGCAGGCGGAAATCAATGACATCACGGCAGGCTTCGCGGCGCTGGACGACAGCTACATCGCCGCGCGCATGGACGACATTCGCGAAGTGGCGAACCGCCTTATTCGCGCACTCACCAAATCCCACGTTAAGCCGCTCAATACCGTGCCCAAGGGCTCGATCATCATTTCCGAAGAGATGACCCCCGCCGACACCGCTCAACTCAACCCCAAAAAGGTCGCGGGCTTCGCCACCGTTCTGGGCGGCGCACAAGGGCACACCGCGATCATGGCGCGGGCGCTGTGCCTGCCCGCAGTGCTCGGTGCGCCGGGCCTGCTGGGGGCGGTTAAATCGGGCGACCGGGTGGTGATCGATGGCGATCAAGGGCGCATCGTCATCAACCCCAAGCCATCGACCTTGGCCGCGTTCGAAGCCAAGCAAGTCGGGCACCGCCGTCGTTTGGGCCGTCTTGCGCGGTTGCGCCGTCAGCCGTCTGTGACCCGTGACGGCACCGAAATATCGCTCGGCTGCAATGTCGAGCTGCCCATCGAGATGCCCGGCGTTCTGGACGCGGGTGCGGCAAGTATCGGCTTGCTGCGTTCGGAATTCATGTTCATGAACCGCGACGACATCCCCAGCCAGGAAGAACAGTACAAGGCGCTGCGCGACATCGTTAAAGCCATGGATGGACGCACGGTAACGGTGCGCACGCTGGACATCGGCGGTGAAAAACTGGCCCAGTCCATGACCCAAGACATCGGCGACAGTGCGCAAAGCGCGTTGGGGCTGCGCGGCATACGACTGTCGTTGAAAAAGCCGGAACTTTTGGAAAGCCAACTCAGCGCCATTTTGCGCGCGGGCGCACACGGTCCGGTGCGCATCTTGCTGCCCATGGTCTCAACCCAGCAAGAAGTGCGCAAAACTTGCGAGATCCTCAAAAAACTGGCCGCCAAGCTCAAACGCAAAAAAATCAAAATCGCCGATCCCCTACCGCCGGTGGGCGTGATGATCGAGGTGCCGAGCGCCGCGCTCACCGCCGACGCGCTGGCCTCGGTATCCGATTTTTTCGCCATCGGCTCCAACGATCTGACCATGTACACCATGGCCGTGGATCGCACCGATGAGCAGGTCGCGGGGCTCTACAACCCGCTGCATCCCTCTGTTTTGCGCCTTATTCAATTTACCACCGAAGCCGCGCTGCGCGCGCGCATCCCCATCTCGGTGTGCGGTGAAATGGCGGGCGACCCACGCTTTACAGCGCTGCTGATGGGGCTTGGCATCCGCGAACTGTCGATGAGCGCCCACGCGCTCGGCCCGGTCAAACAGCGGGTACGCGAAATCGACCTCGCCGCCGCCCAAAACCGCGCGACCATCATCATGGGTCAAACCGATTCAGGACGCATCGCCATGCTGTTGGACGATTTCAATAGCTTGGTGTGATGGGGCCTGACGCCCCGACGCAGCACCTATCCTAGCGGCACCTAATTGCTAAAATATTGCACCTTCAGAGGGTCAATACCTTTGCAGGCACGTTTCATCCTTCCCTCTTCTCGAAAGCACCTATTTGGGGTATGGTTGCAAACTTAAAGAACCATTGATTGATAATCGGTGGTGGGTTTTACCTCATGATGGGAGATTGAAAATGAAGCGTTCGCCTATCGATAAAATCAAACACATCCTGAACATCAAACACGGTGCCGCAGCTATCGAGTATGGCGTGATCGCCATCTTCGTGTCCGGAACGGTTTTTGTTTCTTCGCAATTTTTAGAATCCTCCGGGTTCGCCGCCTTTAACGCGGTGGCGCTTAACGCCGTCACCGACACCAGTCCAAGCGGCTCCACGTTCAAAGCCGACTAATAAAAGCACCCACGTAGCGCCCTCATCCGCACCAGGTGCCGATGGGGGCGTTTTCATGAGCTTGTCGCCCACACACAAGGTTAGCAATTCCCCCACCAAAAAATCGGGACATTTCCTAGCTTGCCCTGGGGTTTCAGGGCTGGTAAACCCCCTGTCACGACATTCGCAAGAATTTCACCAAATTTACGTCCAGGAGACTCGTCCATGAGCGACGCCCCGAACACCAACGACTATCAAGTTGCCGATATCAGCCTCGCCGATTGGGGTCACAAGGATATCGACCTTTCCAACACCGAAATGCCCGGCTTGATGGCCATCCGCGAAGAGTACAAGGGCGAGCAACCGCTCAAGGGCGCGCGCATCGCCGGCTCCTTGCACATGACCATCCAGACCGCCGTGCTGATCGAAACGCTGGAAGCTCTTGGCGCCGAAGTGCGTTGGGTGTCGTGCAACATTTTCTCCACCCAAGACCACGCCGCCGCGGCCATCGCCGACAACGGCACCCCGGTGTTCGCCCACAAGGGCGAAACGCTGGAAGAGTACTGGGACTTCACCCACCGTCTGTTCACCTGGGGTGACGGCGGCGCGCCGAACATGATCCTGGACGACGGCGGCGACGCCACGTTGTTGCTGCATCTGGGCAAGGACGCGGAAAAAGACATTTCCGTGCTCGACAGCCCGACGTCCGAAGAAGAAGAAATTCTGTTCGCCGCAATTAAAAAGCACATCGGCGAAGACCCCCAGTGGTACACCAAGGCCGCCGCCGAGATCCAGGGCGTGACCGAAGAAACCACCACCGGTGTGCATCGCCTTTATGAAATGGCGAAAAAGGGCACGCTGCTGTTCCCGGCCATCAACGTCAACGACTCCGTCACCAAGTCCAAATTCGACAACAAGTACGGTTGCCGCGAAAGCCTGGTCGACAGCATCCGCCGCGCCACCGACGTGATGATGGCGGGCAAGGTCGCCGTGGTCTGCGGTTACGGCGATGTCGGCAAAGGCTCGGCTGAAAGCCTGCGCTCTTCCGGTTGTCGCGTTTTGGTCACCGAAGTCGATCCGATCTGCGCTTTGCAAGCGTGCATGGAAGGCTTCGAAGTCGTCACCGTGGAGCAGGCGTTGCCTGAGGGCGACATCTACGTCACCACCACCGGCAACTTCGATATCCTCACCGTCGAGCAGATGCGGGGCATGAAAGATCGCGCCATCGTGTGCAACATCGGTCACTTCGACAACGAAATTCAGATTGCCGGCTTGAAGAACTTCAAGTGGACCAACATCAAGCCGCAGGTCGATGAAATCGAATTCCCCGATGGCAACCGCATCATCATGTTGGCCGAGGGCCGCTTGGTGAACCTCGGCTGCGCCACCGGCCACCCCAGCTTCGTGATGTCGGCATCCTTCACCAACCAGGTGCTGGCACAGATCGAACTGTTCAAAAACAATACTGATGGCAAATACAAGAACGACGTTTACGTTCTGCCCAAGCACTTGGACGAAAAAGTGGCCCGGTTGCACCTGGACAAGCTGGGCGCAACGCTCACCAAGCTTTCCCCGGAACAGGCTGCGTACATTGGAGTCGAGGTCGACGGCCCGTTCAAGCCCGACACCTATCGCTACTAAGACAAATCGGCATAATCGTGAAAAGGGCGCTCCACGGAGCGCCCTTTTTGTTGCCCCGAAGACAGTGCGCGCATAACATCCCAATAGCAGGGGTGAGAACACGGCAGAACTCTGAAATATCAGAGCTAATCTAAAGGGACAATCTGACGCATCATGGACGGCTTTACGCTCACCGAGCAGCTGAACAATGCATCGCCGCTTTTGGCGCTGGTGATGGCTTTGGCCGCGCTGGTCCTGGTGGTTTTTGCCTTGCGCCAACGCAAGCGTCTCAACCTATTGCAAAACGCGCACGAACGCTTGCTGTCGGACGCCGAGATCAGCCACGAAATTCTCGCCACCGCGCCGGACGGATTGTTTTTGTGGGTGGTGGCGAACAATTCCGAAGCGTGTTCGCGTCGCCTTGCGGTTTTGCTGGGCTTGCGCGATGGGGTGCGTTCAAGCTTTCGCTCGGTGATGGAATGCTTTACCGGCGACGACGCCACGGTGTTGATGGGTGCCGCGCACAAACTGCGCAGTGAAGGTGCGCCGTTCGAATGCGTGGTCACCACCAAGGACGGTGCGCGGCGTTTGTTGGTGGTCGGCGTGCGCGCAGGCGCAAGCGGCGTGACCAGCGCAGAGACGGATGAATCGCTTGCCGATGTGCTGTGGATGCGCGATGTCTCCGACCTTGCGCCGCCAGCAGAGGGGGCCAGCATCAGTGCCCGCGAAATCATCGAAGCCATGCCGCTGCCCGCGTGGCTGCGTGGCGGCAGGTTGGGCGTACAAGCGACCAACAACGCCGCGCGTATCCTCGGCGTGCTTGAGGCCGGGCGCGTCATGGCCGAACGCGCCCGCGACGACAAAACCGTCGTTACCGAACGCCATCTGCTGACGCTGGACGACGGCACTCCGCATTTGTTGGACATCACCGAAGCCCCGCTGCCCGGTGGCGGCACGCTCGGCATCGCCCAGGACATGACGCGTGCGGAAGAGACGGAAAGCGCGTTCACCCGCCATATCCAAGCGCAGAACCAAGTTCTCGAAACCCTCGCCACCGCCATCGCCATTTACAACGGCGATCAGAAACTCAGTTTTTTCAATTCCGCGTTCGCCAAGTTGTGGGATTTAAACCCGTCGTGGCTTGAGGATGAGCCCAGCTACACCGACGTGCTGGAACGTCTGCGCGAACAACGGCGCTTGCCCGAAGTCGCCGACTTCAAGGCCTTCAAGGCGGAACAGACCGGCTTGTTCGGCATCCTCGACGGGCCGATGGAAACCTTGATGCACCTGCCCGACGGCGCCACGTTGCGCTCCGTCACCAGCCCTCATCCGCTGGGCGGTTTGGTGTTCGCTTATGAAGACGTCACCGATCATCTGGACTTGGAGCGCAGCTATAAAACGCTCTCCGCCGTGCAACGCGAAACCCTCGATAACCTTTATGAGGGTGTGGCCGTGTTCGGCGTCGATGGCCAAGTCAAGCTGATGAACCCGTCGTTCGAACGCATCTGGGCATTGCCCCCGCAAACCGATGGAACGCCCTTGCGCATGAGCGGTTTCATCAAGCACATCACCGGATTGATCCAGCGCGATGAGGGGGATGGTGAATTCGACACCATCCACTTGGCGGCCAAGCTGATGAGCCGCGATTCCGATCGCGGACGGGTCAGGCTGGTCAACGGCGCGGTGCTCGAATACGCCAAGGTGCCGCTGCCCGACGGCGCGGTGCTGCTTAGCTATCTCGACGTCACCGACAGCGCGCGCGTCGAAACCGCATTGCTGGAGCGCGCCCACGCCATGGCCGAAGCCAATGTGCTGAAATCGGAGTTCATGGCTGGCGTCAGTCACGAAATCCGAACCCCCTTGAATGCCATTGTCGGGTTTGCGTCAATCCTCACCGAAAGCTATTTCGGCGATCTCAACAGCCGCCAGGCCGAGTACAGTCGCGGCATTTTGGACAGCGCGGAAGAACTCATCAGCATCATCGACAACATGCTCGATCTGGCGTCGGTCGAGGCGGGCTTGATGACCTTGGAGCTGGACACCGTCGACGTGAACCGCCTGTTGGTCACGGCCATGAACTTGGTGCGCGAACGCGCCAAGCGCAAAGACGTCGACATCGAATTCGATAGCCCCGCCGACATCGGATGGGTGGTCGCCGACGGGAAACGTCTCAAGCAGGTGTTGTTCACGCTGCTGTCCAGCGCGGTGTCCAACACCCCGCCGGGAGGACAGGTTTTGATGACGGCGCGCCGCGAAAGTGGCGATGTGGTGTTCCGCGTCACCGATGGCGGCACGGGGCTCAAGGAGGATCAAGTGCCGCCGGGTCTCGCCCTCATCGCGCGCTTTATCGAACTGCACAACGGCGAAGTCGAGTTGACGAACCGCCCCGGCCGTGGAACCACGGTGGCGTGTCACTTGCCCGCCGAATCCGACGAAGACAGCCTGCGTCAGCCCGATCTGTTTTCGGGTTTCGTCGATCGCACCGAATAGAGCGATTCTTCGTCTATGAAGCTGCCCTCAACAGCGGCATCACCGTCGATCGAGCGCGGTTCACAAAATCATCTTTTTGACCGACCGGCGCGACATAATGGATGATGTCTGCGGCGGTCTGCCAATCCGTTTTCATCGCGATCACCCAAGCGGCCAGATAGTGTGTCGCCAAACAGCCACCTGCCGACGCGACATTTCCTTGCACATAAAGCGGCTGATCACTGATGTTGAGCCCTTCTTTCGCCAAATGGGGGGCGGTCATGGTGTCCGTGGATAGGGTATCACCGCCCAGATTCAGGCGATGCAAAAACAGCGCGCCGGAACATTGGGCGCCAATCAACTGACGCGACGCATCCAGGGAAAAGCGCGCTAAAAAGTCGCGATCATTGGCATATTCGGCTGTTTTCATCCCACTGCCAAACAACACCACATCGGCGGCGTTGGCGTATTCAACCGGCTGTTGCGCGTGAATGCGAACCCCGTTCATCGAGGTGACGCTGTCGGTGGGACAGCAAATCTGCACGGTCCAATCGTCGCGCGGCACCCGGTTGAGTATGGCCGATGCCACGAAACTGTCCAGTTCATTAAAGGCTTCCAGCGTGACGATGGCGATCTTCATGGCGATCTTCATGCCGATCTCCCATGTGATTTATTGGGTGGCGTCAGGCCCCGCGCCCCGACAATCCAACGATGAATAATACCGCGCGATGGCGTCGATATCGGCAATTTTCAAACGTGCGACTTTGGCTTCCATAATCGGATGACTGCGCCACGCTTCGCCTTCGCGCGGCTGGGCACCCCAAGCGGTCTCGCGGATCAACAGCAGTTGGCGCCGCAAATAAGCGCGATGCTGTCCGGCTAAGTTGGGCACTTGATCTTGAACCCCGACACCGTTTGCGCCGTGACACACGATACAGGCATTGGCCGCCTGAGGGCGGACGGACGGGCTCGTTGGCGGTGTTTTGGCGACGCCGCCGTCGCAGGCCAGTTGGGAAACGGCCTCGGCGATGGGCGCGATCAGTTGGTCCGGCAAACCAGCGGCCATATGCTCCATCACCGGATCGCTGCGTTGGGATGCATCGCCTGGACCGCGTGTGCTGTCTCCATCCCGGTTCTGGGGCGGGGTGTTTGCGGCTTTTTTAAAGGCCTCGAGTTGACGGCGGATGTATTCGGCCTTTTGCCCGGCAATGGTTGGGCGGGTTGGAATCACGCTCACCCCGCCGACGCCGTGGCATTGATAACAATTTTGCAGCGCGTCCTTGACCTGGGATTGCTGAGTGTCGGGCACGGCATCTTGAGCGCGACCGTCGGTGACCGCCAACGTCAAGGCAAGCGTTAAAACCACGCCCAAAAGGGTCCGCGTGCTCATGTCCATTGCGCGTCCATACTCCCCACTTAACTCGCCACACCCGGCACCCCGGCAGAGGTCGAGTGCTCGAAGTGGTAGGCTTCGTCCGGGTGCACATGGTCGCGCACACTGTGCGCGGCGAGCGCGGCTTCGGAAAAGCCCACCAAAATCAGCTTCAGCTTGCCGGGGTATGTGATGATGTCGCCCGCGCCGAAAACCCCTAAGCGCCCCGCGCTCATATCCGACGGATCGACGGTGATGTGGTTGTGTTCGATCCCCAATCCCCAGTCCGCAATCGGCCCGATGTTTTGCGACAGGCCGAAAAACGGCAACAAAACATCCGCGTCAAGGGTGCGGTCATGGCCATCCAGATCGACGACCTTCACGGCCGTCAAGCCATCCGCACCGCCCTTAAGTCCCGACAATTGATAGGGCACCACCAGTTCGACATTTCCGTTTTCAGCCAAATCCTGCATGCGCTTGACCGTTTCGGGCGCGGCGCGGAACTTGGGGCGGCGGTGCACGACCTTGATGCTTTCGGCGACTTCGGACAACGACACCGCCCAATCGACGGCGGAATCGCCACCCCCCGCAATGACGACTTTTTTGCCGCGAAAGTCCTCGCGCCGCTTGACCAGATAGTTCACGCCCCGGCCCGGTCCCATGCCTTCATAATCCCGAATGCCGTCAAGCGGCGGACGGTTGGGCCCAAACGCGCCGACACCGGCGGCGATGATCACCGCACCGGCATCGATGCGCACGCCCTTGGTGGTGGTCAACAGCAAACGTCCATCGTCTTGCTCGTCCAGGGCACTCACGTGTTGGCCCAGATGATAAACGGGACTGAAGGGCGCGGCTTGCGCTTCCAACATGGAAATCAACTCGCCGGCCAAAATTTCCGGGTGGCCGGGAATGTCGTAAATGGGTTTTTCAGGATACAATGCCGTCAATTGCCCGCCCACATCGTCCAGCGCGTCGATAACGTGACAACCGAGCTTCAACATACCGCATTGAAAAACGGCGAACAAACCCACGGGGCCCGCGCCAATAATTGCGACGTCGGTGGTAATCTGTGCGTTGGTCATGGCTTCTCTCAATGTTTGAGCACTGTAAACTGTAAGATGTTTGAGCATTAAACTGGTATTGCGAATCCTATTGGGTTTATATCAGGTTCACACTGGGTTTTGAGGGAAAATTCCCTCTCAACGACTCGACCGCGTATGATAGGGACCCATGAGCAACGTCAACGAAACCGTCATCATCGAACTGGCCGGACTGAAGGCGACGCATGAGCTGGCGCAAAACTTGGCGCGGGTCGCCAAGCCTGGCGATGTGATCGCCTTGAGCGGCGATTTGGGCGCGGGCAAAACCGCGTTCGCGCGCGCCTTCATCCGCGCCTTGACCGACCCGGACGAAGACGTGCCGAGCCCCACCTTCACCTTGGTTCAGACCTACGAAGGCGACGGGCCGGAAATTTGGCATTTCGACCTTTACCGCCTGGAACACGCCGAAGAGGTGTTTGAATTGGGCATCGAAGAAGCGCTGGGCACCGCCATCTCCCTGATTGAATGGCCTGAGCGCATGGGCACGTACATCCCGCGCGATCGTCTGGAAATTCGCCTCACCGTCACCAAAGGCAGAAACCACCGCCAAGCGGAGTTGATCCCCCATAACACCGACTGGTCGGAACGCTTGAGGACCTGCGGGCATGGCTGAACCAGCCCGCACGGACCAATTGGCGGCGTTTCTCGCGTCGGCGGGTTGGGGCGACGCCGAACACAGTCCCCTCACCGCCGACGCCTCGTTTCGCCGCCACATCCGCCTATACCAAAACGGCAAGACCGCCTTGGTCATGGACGCGCCGCCCACGCATGAAGACGTGCGCTCTTTTGTGCTGGTCGACCGGCACCTGCGCCTGCTGGACTTCAGCGCGCCGGAAATCCTGAGTGAGGACGAAACCAACGGTTTTTTGCTGTTGGAGGATTTCGGCGACGCAACCTTCACCATCCTGCTGGCGAGCGGTGCCGATGAACGCGCGTTGTACGTTCTCGCCACCGATGTCCTCATTGCATTGCATGCTCTTGATACGCCGGGCGCCACACCCGACTGGTTGCCCCCTTACGACGACTCCCGGCTGCGCGACGAAGCGGTTTTGCTGTTGGATTGGTTCATGCCCGCCCAGGGCCTGAGTGTATCCACCGAAGCCCGCGCCGAATTCGAACGCATCTGGTTCGACCTGTTCGCATATGTGCACAGCGGCCCACGCACCTTGGTTTTACGCGATTATCACGTCGATAACTTAATGCGCCTTGAAGGACGTGAAAGCATCAAGGCCTGCGGTCTGCTGGACTTCCAGGACGCGTTGAGCGGTCACCCGGCTTACGATTTGATGAGCCTGTTGCAAGATGCGCGGCGCGATATTCCGGTGCGGCTCCAAGCCGACATGCTCGAACGCTACCGCGACGCCCTGAACATCACCGGCACGGACTGGGACGGTTTCGAACGCGCCTACGCCATCCTCGCCGCCCAGCGTCACGCCAAGGTCATCGGCATTTTCACCCGCCTGGACCGGCGCGACGCAAAACCCGTGTACCTCAAACACATTGACCGCCTATGGCGGTTGCTGGAAAACGCCTTGGAACACCCCACGCTCATCGACATGAAAAGGTGGATGGATGACCACATCCCCACCGAAAAACGCCAAGCGCCGGAGCGCGCCTCATGAGCCCAACGTCTGCTATGGTTCTTGCCGCAGGGCTCGGTCTGCGCATGCGTCCACTCACCGACAATCTGCCCAAACCTATGATCGAGGTCGCCGGACGGGCGTTGATCGACTGGGCCTTGGCGCGCATCGAAGACGCCGGAGTCACCCACGCGGTGGTCAATCTGCATCACCTCGGCGAACACATCGAAACGCACCTCAATGACCGTACCGCTCCTTCGGTCACCTTCAGCCATGAGGACCCGATTCTGGAAACCGGCGGCGGGATCGAGCATGCGCTGACACAGCTTGGCGCTGAGGCTTTTTTTGTCTGCAACAGCGACGGCCTGTGGCTGGACGGGCAACAAAACGCGCTGAGCCGTCTCGCCCGGATGTGGGACGACGACACCATGGACGGCCTTTTGCTGCTTCACGAGCCATCCCGCGCGATGGGCTATGACGGCCTCGGCGACTTCACCATGGCAAGCGATGGAAAACTAACGCGGCGGTCTGATGAGCCAAATGGAAAGGCTTATGTCTTCACCGGGGTGCAACTGTTGCACCCGCGCCTGTTTGCGGATGCACCGGGCGGGGCGTACTCGCTCAACCTGCTTTACGACCGCGCCTTGGCGGCGGGACGGCTTTACGGCCTTGTTCATGACGGCGAGTGGTTTCACGTCGGTACGCCGCAAGCCCGCGACGATACCGAGGCGTGGCTGATCGAACGCGGTCTTGGAATATGAGCATGAGAATATGAGCATGCCAAAGCTCTACACCATCGCGCCGAGCACGCCGTTCGTCGATGAATTGGCCAAAGGCATCATCGCACGAGTCGGCACCGCCCCCCAAAAGCTGGCCCAAGTGCGCGTGTTGCTGCCGACCCGGCGCGCCTGCCGGTCCTTGCGCGAGGCGTTTTTGCGCCTTTCCGACGGCGCGCCGATGTTGCTGCCGACGATGACGCCGCTGGGCGACGTGGACGAGGATGAATTGGCGCTGGGCGGCATGGGCGAGAGCCTTGAGGCGCAAGACGCGCTGGAGCTGCCGCCCGCCATCGGCGGAGCCAAGCGCATCGCACTGCTGGCGCGGCTGGTGATGGCCAAGGATGCGGGCGACACCACCCCCGACCAAGCCGTGCGCTTGGCGGGAGAGCTGGCGCGATTGGTGGATCAAGTGCATACCGAAGGCCTTGATCTGACGCGGCTTTCCGAATTGGTGACGCGCGACGATCTTTCTCAGCATTGGCAAAAAACCGTCGATTTCTTGGACATCCTCGGCACGCTTTGGCCGCGCGTGCTTGAGGAGATGGATCTTCTGGACCCAGCCCAGCGGCGCAACGCCTTGATGCGCGCACGTACCCAAGCTTGGCGGGACAATCCGCCGCAAACACCCATCATCGCCGCCGGCTCCACCGGCACCATCCCGGCCACAGCCGAACTTTTGGACGTCGTCGCCCGCCTGCCCCAGGGCGCGCTGGTGGTGCCGGGACTGGAACGCGACGCCCCGCAAGAGGTGTGGTCGAACCTGGAGCCCACCCATCCGCAATACGGCATGGCACAGTTGCTCGACAAAATCGGCGTGGCGCGCGCGGATGTGGGTGACTGGACGGATACGCAGGGCAGTCCCACCCAACGAAGCGCCGTCATCACCCGCGCCATGGTGCCCGCCGAAGCGACCCATTTGTGGCGCGACGATGGCCCGCCTGCTGCTGATGCACTTTCGGGCGTGGTGCGTCTGGACGCGCCGAGCCCGCGTGAAGAAGCCACCGCCATCGCGCTGATCTTGCGTCGCGCGCTGCAAACGCCGCATAAGACCGCCGCGCTGATCACCCCCGACCGATCCTTGGCCCGACGGGTCGCGTCCGAATTGGGGCGTTGGGGGCTGGAGGTCGACGATTCCGCGGGCACGCCGCTGGATCAAACCCCGCCCGGCACATTTTTTCATCTGCTCGCCGACATGGCTTCTGGCGGTTTTCAGCCCGTCCATCTGCTGGCGTGCCTCAAGCACCCGTTGGCTGCGGGCGGGTTTGAGCCCGCACACTTAAGAGCGGCGGTGCGCGCCTTGGAAGTCGCGCTGTTGCGCGGACCGCGCCCGGGCGTTGGCTTGAGCGGGCTTGAAGACCAACACCGGGTGTTTTTGCACGACGCGCAAACCGCCAAGCGTTTCGCACGCTTCGGTTTGGCGCAAAAAGACATCCGCACCGTGCTCGCCATGCTGCAAGACATCGTGCAACCGTTCGCCATGGCTTTGCAAACCCCTTCCGCACAAGCGGCGGAGCTTTTGAAGCTGCATGTGGACGCTGCGGTCAAGCTGTCGGAGCGCGGCACGGACCGGGACGAGCGCCGCCTGTGGGCCGGTGACGCAGGCGAAGCGTTGAGTGCCTTCGCCGCCGAAGCGCATGACGCACTGAGTGTGTTGGAACCCATACGCGGCGAGCAATATCCGGCGCTGATCCAGGCCCTGATGGCGGGACGCGCAGTGCGTTCGCGCTATGCGGCGCATCCGCGTCTGTCCATTTGGGGCTTACTCGAAGCGCGCTTGCAAAACACCGACGTGGTGGTCTTGGGTGGTCTTAACGAAGGGGTTTGGCCCCCGGAACCCGAAGCCAGCCCGTGGATGAGCCGTCCGATGATGCACCAATTCGGCTTGCCCCTGCCTGAGCGGCGCATCGGCCTCAGCGCGCACGATTTCGCCCAGGCGTTCGCCGCACCCGAGGTCTATCTGAGCCGTTCCGAACGCAACGGCGGCAGCCCACAGGTACCGTCGCGCTGGCTGGTGCGGCTTGAAACCTTGCTGAGCAAGGACAATCCGCTCAACGCCGCAAAAGAAGATAGCTGGCTGTATTGGGCCGACGCCTTGAGCCGTCCCGATGACGAGGATGCCTCCACCGCAGGCCCCATTTCCCAACCTCGTCCTACCCCACCGCTCAAGGCGCGTCCCACACGCATGTCCGTCACTCAGGTCGAAACCTGGATCAGGGACCCTTACGCTATTTATGCGCGCAAGGTGCTGGGTCTTCAGCCCCTGGATGCGCTGGAAACAGACCCCGGCGCGGCGGACCGCGGCATTGTCGTGCACACCGCGCTGGAACGTTTCATCAAGCGCCATATGGACAGCCTGCCTGATGACGCCGAGGCCGAATTGCTGGACATCGGCCGAAACGTGTTCAATGAGTACATCGCCAGCCCCAGCGTGCGTGCGTTCTGGTGGCCGCGCTTCAAACGTATCGCCGCGTGGTTTGTCGATTTTGAACGAAGGCGTCGCGACGCGGGCTTTTCCCCGGTGGTGGTTGAGCAAGGCGGACGTCTTGAAATCGACGGCTTAGCGGGCGCGTTCACCCTCACCTGTCAAGCCGACCGCATCGATCGCGATGGCGCGGGCGGTTTGGTGATCGTCGATTACAAAACCGGCCAGCCGCCGACCACCCCGCAAGTCGAGTGCGGCCTGACTCCGCAATTGCCGCTGGAAGCCGCCATCGCCAAAGGTGGCGGGTTTGAAGACTTAAGCGGTAACGCGCCCATTTCGGGGCTTTTGTATCTGCGCTTGTCCGGCGGCCGCGTCGCGGGCGAGCCCAAGCCCATCAAGCTTGACGCTGAAGACGCGACGCAAAACGCCTATGAGGGTCTGGTCAAGCTGGTGGACAAATACGGCGACGAAAAAACACCGTACCTTTCGCGCCCACGCCCTATGTTCGAAAGTCGTTACGGCGATTTCGACCACTTGGCGCGGGTCAAGGAATGGTCCGCCGACGGTGGTCATGGCGGAGGCGACGCATGAGCGGCTTTAAGCGCACCGCAGGGCAATATGCCGCCGCGCAGCCCGACCGCTCGGTATGGGTATCGGCCAACGCCGGGACCGGCAAAACCCGCGTGCTGGTGGACCGCATCGCACGCTTGTTGCTGGAGGGTGCCCGACCGGAAAAAATCCTCTGCCTCACATTTACCAAGACGGCGGCGGCTGAAATGGCGGAGCGCATCAACGCTCAGCTTGGTCAGTGGGCGGTGATGGACGACAAAGCACTGATCGAAGACATCCGTTTGCTCAGCCAGCGCGAACCCGACGAGGCGATGCAAAAGACCGCACGGCGTCTGTTCGCACGTGTGCTCGATGTGCCGGGCGGTCTGAAAATCCGCACCATCCATTCCTTTTGCGAAAGCCTCATCGCGCGCTTTCCCATCGAAGCGGGCGTCGCGCCGCATTTTTCCGTAATCGACGAGCGCACCACCGCTGAACTCTTATCTGAAGCGCGCGAACGCATGCTGAGCGAGACCGTGTTGGAGCCCAATGCCCCCCTGACCCACGCCATTGAGGCCATCGCCGAGCAAATCGCCGAAGACGATTTCGCCAGCCTGATGCAAGACCTGGCGGGCAACCGTGCGCGCCTCAAAGACGTGCTGAAACACTTTGAAAACCAAGGCGGCATTGCCCGCGCCGTCACCCAGCTGGTCGGTTTGGCGGATCATGAGACCAATGCGCCCTGCATCCTCGACGCTGCGGATGAAGAGCTGAATGGCGATGCTCTTTTAAGCGCTGCCGATGCCTTGACGCGTGGCGCCAAAACCAGCCAGACATTCGCCGCCGAACTGCGCGGCTATGTCGAAAGCACCGCGCGTGCCGCTCGGTTTGAAAGCGTCTACGCGCCACTGTTCGTCACCACCACCGGCGAGCCGCGCAAACGCCTGACCACCAAGGGTGCCGAAGCCGCGCAAGACACTCTGCGCGCCGAACAAGACCGGGTGCTCGGTGTGCTGGAAAAGCTCAAGGCCCGCGTTACGGCGGATGCAACCGTCCATCTGTTGCAGGTCGGCAGCGCCATGCTGGAGGCGTATGGGCGACTTAAGCAAGTGCGCGCGCATCTTGATTATGATGACCTGATCGACACAGCGCGCGCATTGCTGGAATCTGACGGCGGGGTCAGCTGGGTGCACTACAAACTAGATGGCGGCATCGATCATATCTTGGTCGACGAAAGCCAAGACACCAGCCCCGCCCAGTGGGACATCGTTGGGCGCATCGCAGCTGAGTTCTTTTCCGGCCTGGGCGTGCAGGAGGAGGCGCACGACGAAGACACTCACCCCCCTCAACCGCGAACCGTGTTCGCGGTGGGTGACGAAAAGCAATCCATCTATTCCTTTCAAGGCGCGGACCCGCATGAATTCGGCCGCATGAAGGATCATTTCGAAACCCGCGTGAAAAATGCCGGGGAACGCTTCAACGCAGTGCCGTTGACCACCTCGTTCCGCACCACCCGCGCGGTCCTGCGGGTTGTCGACCGGGTGTTTGCCAATCCCCAAGCCGCCGACGGATTGACCTTCGCGGGCGAGCGCGTGGCGCACGATTCCCACCGTTTGGGCGAGGCCGGTCTGGTCGAGGTGTGGCCGACCGTCAAGCCGCAAGAAGCCCTCAACGCCGATCCCTGGGACGCTCCGCTGGACTATGTGGGCGAAGAGCGTTCGGAAATGCGCCTCGCCCGCCAAATCGCCGACACCGTCAAAAGCTGGATCGACGACAAGGAAACACTCCTATCGCAAAACCGCCCCGTCGAAGCGGGCGACGTGTTGATTTTAGTCCGCCGCCGTGCGCGCTTCGCCGAGGAAATGGTCCGCCAGTTGAAAAGTCGCTCCATACCCGTGGCGGGTGCGGACCGCATGGTTCTGACCGAGCAAATCGCGGTGATGGATTTGCTTTCCGTTGGGCGCTTTGCGGTGCTGCCCGAAGACGACCTGACCTTGGCCGAGGTGCTCAAAAGTCCGTTGATCGGAATGTCGGAAGAACGGCTGTTCGAGCTTGCTTACAACCGCAAAGCCAGTTTGTGGGCAGAGCTGAAACGCCGTCGCGATGAGCATGAAGATTTTATGCAGGTTCATGACGTGCTCTCCAAGCTGCTCGCCCATGCCGATTTTATGCCGCCGTATGAATTTTACGCCGGATTGCTGCGCGACGGCGGGCGCTTGGCGCTAACCCGCCGTCTAGGCGTGGATGCCGAAGATCCGATCGACGAGTTTCTCGCCCTGGCGCTCGATTTTGAGCGCACCCACACCCCTTCGCTGCAAGGTTTTCTGCATTGGGTCACCGCCAGCGCTCAGCAGATCAAGCGCGACATGGACGTCATAAGCAATCAGGTGCGCGTGATGACGGTGCACGGCGCAAAAGGTTTGGAAGCCAACATCGTGTTTCTCACCGACACCTGCACCAAGCCCGATGGGCGTTTGGACGGGCGGCTCCAATGGTTGGGCGGACGCGACGCCCAAACACAACCAGGCATGTTGTGGGCCCCGCATAAGGGCGCGCGGTGCCGGGCGTTTCAAGATCAAGCCGACGCTCAGCGCGACGAGAGGGAACGCGAATACCGCCGTCTGCTCTATGTCGCCATGACCCGCGCCAAGGACCGCCTTTACATCACCGGCTACGAAGACAGCCGCGGGCGCGCCGATGGTTGCTGGTACAACCTGATTTTACCTACGGTGCAAGAACTTGGCGTCGAAGTTCCCCACAACAGCGGCGAGCCCATTTGGCGCTACGAAACCGCACAAGAGGTCGAAGCGAAAAAAAGCGATGTCCAAGTGTCGGCCTGCGAAAACCACGAACTGCCCGAGTGGGCCAAAACCGCGCCGCCCAACGAAGACACCCCCCCCAAGCCCTTGACTCCATCGCGCCCCACACCCGAAGCCCCGCCCGCTTTGGGCCCATTTGACGGCGACCAGAGCAATCGCTTCAAACGCGGCCTTTTGGTGCACAAACTGCTGGAAACGTTGCCCGGCCTGCCCGCGGCCCAGCGCCCGGCCGCCGCCGCACAGTGGCTGGCGCGGCCCGTGCACGAATTGGATTCCCAAACCCAAGCCGACATCGCTGCGGAGACCCTGCGGGTCCTCGACACCCCCGAGTTTGAAGGCCTGTTCGGGCCCGACAGCTTGGCCGAGGTGAGTCTTTGCGGTGTGATCGACGCCCAAGTGGTGTCCGCACGGCTGGATCGCTTGTTGGTCGCGGCGGATGAAGTCTGGGTGATCGATTATAAAACCAACCGACCCGCGCCAACCGACCCCGAACGGGTGCCGGAACAGTACCTGGGGCAAATGGCCACCTATCGCGCTTTGCTGTCGAGAATCTACCCCTCAAAGCAAATTCGCTGCCTCCTGCTGTGGACCGACGGTCCCCATGTGATGGAATTGAACGACGCCATATTAAGGACTTACAGCTCTCCCTAAGCGCTATTTTTCGGGGTAGCTTGACGCTTTCCCCGCGCACACTTAGATTTATGTCAAAGTTACATTCAATTCACGGATTTCAGGACCTGAACTCATGAAAGATATTACCGACGATACCTTTGACGCCGACGTCCTCCAGTCCGCCACCCCGGTACTGATCGATTTTTGGGCCGAATGGTGTGGCCCGTGCAAGCAGATCGCCCCGGCGCTGGAAGCAATTGCTGGCGAAATGGGCGACAAGGTCGTCATCGCCAAAGTCAACATCGACGAAAACCCGATGACGCCGTCCAAGTACGGCGTGCGCGGCATCCCAACACTGATGATGTTCAAGAACGGTCAACCCGCCGCCGTCAAAATCGGCGCGTTGCCGAAAAACAAATTGCAAGAATGGATCGAAAGCTCGATCTGATCTGAGCCTTTAAAGAAAATGCCCCGCTGCTAAAGGCGGGGCTTTTTTTATGGGCGTATTTTTATTTCGGCGGTGGGTCTTTGGGGCTCGCCATGGTCTCGAACCCTGGCAAGGCGCGTTCGTATTGGCGCGGGTAGGCAGCTTCAGCGCGCAGCGCTTTGGCAGCGCGCCATGTCCAGTGTGGATCGGATAGCATACCGCGCGCCAACGCGACCATGTCCGCTTGACCGGATCGCACGATGGTTTCCGCCTGCAAGGCATCATCGATCATGCCCACAGTGACGGTGGCGATTTCGGTGGCATCTGTAATTGCGGCGCATAGTTCGACCTGATAGCCGGGGCCCAATGGAATTTCCTGATCCGGCGACAAGCCGCCTGAGGACACGTGGATATAGTCGCAGTGGCGGTCTTCCAGCGCGTGGGCCAGCGCAATACTGTCGCCCAAATCCCAGCCGCCTTCGACCCAATCGGTGGCGGAGATGCGCATGCCGACGGGCTTGTCGTTGGGAAATACATCGCGCACGACATCGAAAATTTCCAGCGCCAAGCGCATGCGGTTTTCCAGGCTGCCGCCATAAGCATCATCGCGCCGATTGCTCAGCGGCGACAAAAACTGATGCAGCAAATAGCCGTGCGCGGCGTGAATTTCCACCGCATCGAAGCCCGCTTGATCGGCACGCCGGGCCGCGTCTGTAAAGTCGCGCTTGATCTGTTCGATGTCGTCAAGGCTCAACGCTTGCGGCATCGGGCGGTTGCCGTCGAACGCGATTGCGGACGGTGCGACGGTCCGCCAGCCGCCGACCGCTTCATCCACCTGCTCACCACCGCGCCACGGTTTATGGCTGGAGCCCTTGCGCCCGGCATGGGCCAATTGCACGCCAAGCGGCGTGTTGCCCCAGGTCTTGGTGAAATCGACAACGCGCTTCCACGCCGCCATCTGCTCGTCGTTCCACAGCCCAGGACAATAGGGCGTAATGCGCCCGCGCGGTTCCACCGCCGTGGCTTCGGCGACAAACAAGCCGTGGCCGCCGACCGCGAACTGGCCGATGTGCATCAGGTGCCAGTCGCCGACGATGCCGTCAGTTGCCGAATACTGGCACATGGGCGCGACCACGATGCGATTGGCGAGTTCGAGCCCACGCATGCGAAACGGTTGAAACAGTTCGCTGGACATGATGATTGCCCCCCAAATGAGCTGTGTAAGTGTGACGGCCTCAGCCGTTGGTTTTCAGTACGTGCCCGGCCAGATACAGTGAGCCGCAAATCAAAATGCGTCCCGGCACGCCGTTTTCGTTCTCATCCATAATAGACGAAATCGCGACCTCGACCGAGTCCGCCGTTTTGGCGTTCATGTTGAGCTGACGGGCGGTCTCAACCTCCTCATCGGCGCTAAGCGCATTGTCCTGATCGGGAATGCTCACGCAGCGCATGCCGCGCACCTTGCCTTCAAGCGGTTTGAGAAAGTCCAACGGCGAGCGCTGGTTGAGCGCGCCGAACACCAGCCACAAATCTTTTCCCCGCCACTGGCGGCTGTGCTGAGCAATCATCTCGGAAGCGGCGCGGTTGTGCCCGCCGTCGAGCCACAGTTCCCAGCCGTCGCCGAGCTTATCCGACAACGGTCCGGTGGTGAGGTGCTGCATGCGCCCCGGCCACGCGACGGTTTTCAGGCCCATTTTGATGGCCGCGTCGGGGATGTCGAAATCCGGGGACATGGCTTCCGCGCACGCCATCGCCAACGCCGCGTTGCGCATCTGATGGCGGCCTTCCAAGGCGGGCGTGGGAAAAGCGCGTTCGACCTCGCCTTGCACACCATGACCTTTGTAGAGCATGCCGCTATCGGCTTGCGAACGCCTGCCGCCGGCTGAGCGCGCGAACCAATCCTTACCTTCCCAAATCAACGGCGCGCCGATGTCCTTGGCTTTCTTTTTCAGCGCCTTGTCCGCCGCCCGCGTCGATTGCGCGGCGACCACGCACGGCACGTCTGTTTTCAAAATGCCGGCCTTTTCGCCCATGATGTCTTCGATGGTGTCGCCCAGATACTGTTGGTGATCCAGCGACACCGGGGTGATGCAGGTCAGGCGCGGTTGTTCGATCACGTTGGTGGCGTCCAAGCGCCCGCCAAGCCCGGTTTCCAAAATCACCACATCCGCATCGTGGCGCGAAAAGGCCATAAACGCCGCCGCCGTGGTGATTTCGAAAAAGGTGATCGGCTGGCCCGCGTTGGCGGTTTCGCATTCTTCCAGCACCGCGTTCAGCTCATCGTCGTCGATCAACTGACCGGCGAGGCGAATGCGCTCGTTAAACGTCACCAGATGGGGAGAGGTATAGACGTGCGCGCGCAAGCCCGCAGCTTCGGCAAAGGCGCGTAAAAATGCCGCGGTCGAACCTTTGCCGTTGGTACCCGCGATGTGCACCACCGGCGGCAACTTGCGTTCGGGATGGCCCAAAGCTTCGAGCAGCCTTGCCAGGCGCTCTAAGCTCAAGTCGATTGATTTGGGGTGCAACGCCAACAGGCGCGTGAGAATTGTTTGGGTGCTCATGGTGGCCCTTAGGTAGGGCGTGCGCCCCGGTTAATCAAGATTTCGGTTTATCTTCGGGCGGTCGGGCGCCATGGGGGATGGGGGCGTCGATGACCGGGGAGGGCTTGGTATCAGGCATCATCACCGGCTCGCTCACCAGTTCCACCACTTCCGCCGGAGCGCCGGTGTTGCGCAACAGCGACAAGACCCGAATGAGGGTCGAGCGCAATTCTTTGCGTTCCACCACCATGTCCACCATGCCGTGGTCGAGCAAATATTCAGCCGTTTGGAAGTCATCAGGCAATTGCTCGCGGATGGTTTGCTCAATCACGCGCCGTCCGGCGAAGCCGATCACGCAGCCAGGCTCGGCCACCGCCACGTCGCCCAACATGGCGAACGACGCCGACACCCCGCCGGTGGTCGGATCGGTCAACAGCACCAAATACGGCAGGCCCTTTTCTTTGACCTCTTCCACCGCGATGGTGGTGCGCGCCATCTGCATCAACGACAAAATGCCTTCTTGCATGCGCGCGCCGCCGGATGCGGGGATGATGATCAGCGATGCGTCTTGAACCTGCGCCAGACGCGATGCGGTCAAGATGCCTTCGCCCACCGCCGTGCCCATGGAGCCGCCCATGAAGGCAAAGTTGAACGCGGCGATGACCACGTTCTGTCCGCCCATTTTGCCGTGGGCGACGATCAGGGCGTCTTCCTCGGCGGTCTTGGCCTGAGAGTCCTTAATGCGGTCGGAATACTTTTTCAGATCCTTGAATTTCAGCGGATCGCTGACTTGCGAGGAGAACTGCGCGGTCTTGTACTCACCCCCGTCGAACAGCAATTCAAGGCGCTTGCCGACGCCGATGCGCATGTGATGGCCGCAGTGCTGACAAACGTGGAGGTTGGCTTCCAAATCGCGATGGAAGATCATCTGCTGGCAACTTGGACACTGGTGCCACAAGTTTTCGGGGATGTCCTTGCCGCCGCCCACCAGTTCTTTGAGCTTCGGCCTGACGAAATCCTTGAGCCAGTTCATGCGTAATCCTTCAACGTGTTGGTCATTATTTTCGTGAACCGCGAACGCCGTCCGCAAGCTGCTTGGCGAAGCCCAAGACTTCACCCACCAATCCCGGCTTGGCCTTGCCGCCATCGTCCAGGTTGTCGTGAATGCGCTTGATCAGCGCCGAACCGACAACCGCGGCGTCGGCGACAGTCGCCACATCCGCCGCGCCCTGGGGCGTGGTGATACCAAAACCCACCGCAACCGGCAGGTCGGTATGGCGGCGAATGCGCGCCACCGCCGCCTCGACATCCGTCACAGCGGCGGACGCCGTACCGGTGACGCCGGTGATCGATACATAATAAACGAAACCCGACGCATTCTCCACCACGCGCGGCAGGCGCGCGTCGTCCGTGGTGGGGGCGGTCAGATAGATAAAATTGACCCCGCCTGCAAGTGCGGGCAAGCACAGTTCGGCCTCTTCTTCAGGCGGCAGGTCGACGATAATCAGACCGTCCACCCCGGCGGTTTTGGCGTCCGCGACGAACGCCTCTACCCCGTAGTGGTGGATGGGGTTGAAGTAGCCCATCAACACGATCGGGGTGTCGTCGTCGCCCTTGCGGAATTCACGCACTTGATTGAGGGTGCCGCGCACCGACATGCCGTTCGCCAGCGCGCGCTGAGAACTGGCTTGGATCGCCGGACCGTCGGCCATGGGATCGGAAAACGGCATGCCCAGTTCGATGATGTCCACACCCGCGTCTGGCAAGCCCTTGAGGATTTCAAAGCTGGTATTACCGTCGGGATCGCCAGCGGTGAGGAACGTCACCAGCCCCCCACGACCTTCGGCCTTGAGGTCTGCGAATCGTTTGGCGAGACGCGTTTTAACGCTTTTGGCGTTGATGGCGTTCATAGACTCACCCCCATTTCCATGCCGAGGTGAGCGGCGACGGTGTTCAAGTCCTTATCGCCGCGTCCCGACAGGTTGGCCACCAAGATATGATCCTTGGGCAGGGTCGGGGCGATCTTCATCACATGCGCCAGGGCGTGGGATGATTCCAACGCCGGAATGATGCCTTCCAGCTTGGTCAGCGCTTGAAACGCTTCCAGCGCTTGCATGTCGGTGACGGGCACATATTCGACCCGGCCGATGTCATGCAGCCAACAGTGTTCCGGCCCGATGCCGGGATAATCCAGGCCCGCCGAAATGCTGTCGGCTTCCAAAATCTGGCCGTCCTCGTCTTGCAGCAAATACATGCGGTTGCCGTGCAGCACGCCTGGTGCGCCTGCGGTCAAACTGGCGGCGTGCTTGCCGGTCTCAATGCCACGTCCGGCGGCTTCGGTGCCGATGATGCGCACGTCGGCATCGTCCAAAAACGGATGGAACAAGCCGATGGCGTTGGAGCCGCCGCCGATGCACGCGACCAAGGTATCAGGCAAGCGGCCCTCGGCCTCCATGCACTGTTCGCGAACTTCTTCACCGATCACGGTTTGAAAATCGCGCACCATCATTGGGAACGGGTGCATGCCCGCGGCGGTGCCGATCAAGAAATAGGTGGTATCCACATTGGCGACCCAATCGCGGATCGCTTCGTTCATTGCGTCTTTCAGCGAGCACGAACCGACCGTCACCGGCTTGACTTCCGCGCCCAGCATTTTCATGCGAAACACGTTGGGCGCTTGGCGCTCAATATCCTTGGTGCCCATGTAGATGGTGCACGGGATGTCAAACAATGCGCACACGGTCGCGGTGGCGACGCCGTGCTGGCCCGCGCCGGTCTCGGCGATGATGCGGCTTTTGCCCATGCGTTTGGCGAGCAAAATTTGCCCGACGGTGTTGTTGACCTTGTGCGCGCCGGTGTGGTTGAGGTCTTCGCGCTTCAGATACACCTTCGCGCCGCCGAGCGATTTGCTGAAGCGTTCGGCGTAATACAGGGGGCTCGGCCGTCCAACGTATTGGGCCAGGTAATAGGCCTTTTCACGGGCGAATTCGGGGTCGGCCTTGGCGGCTTCATAAGCCTCCGCGACCTCGTGGACCAGCGGCATCAGGGTTTCGGCGACGAACTGGCCGCCGAATATGCCGAAATGACCAGATTCGTCTGGGCCTTCACGGTAAGTGTTGGGCTTGCTCACGGGCTTAACTCACGGGCTTGTTTGAGGGCGTTCGCGCTCAGATGTTATGAAGCGCGGACCATAGCAAGACCCGCGCCGGATTGCCACCGATTTGAGCCGCCAAATGTGGCGCTTAAATGGCTTTACAGGGTTTCGGCCAGGGCGAGGAATTCGCGGATTTTTTCAGGGGACTTCCGACCGGGGGCCTCTTCCACGCCCGACGAGACATCGACGAAGCGCGCCCCGCTGGTTTGCACCGCTTCGGCCAAATTCCCGGCGGTAAGTCCACCCGCCAAAAGCCAGGGTTTCCGCCATTTTTCACCCGCAATCAAGGTCCAGTCAAAGCTCAGGGCGTTGCCGCCGGGAAGCACCGCATCCTTTGGCGGCTTGGCGTCGAGTAAAATACGTTCACACACATCTTCGTACGCATGGGCGCGAACAATGTCCTCAGGCCCCTCGATGCCAACGGCCTTCATTACTGGCAATCCGGTGATCGCCTTCAAGTCCGCCACCCGCTGTAGCGTTTCCGAACCGTGCAGTTGGATCATGTCGAACGGCAGCTGGCGGCCGATGGAATGGGCCTTAAAATCGTTGGGACCGACCATCAACGCGACCTTGGTCACGCCCTCAGGCACGCGCGCCAAAAGATCGCGCGCCTCGTCACGGGTGACGACGCGGGGCGATTTGTTGAAAAACACAAAGCCCAGCATCTTCGCCCCACCGGCGACGGCGGCGTCCAGCGCCTCAGCGGTGTTGATCCCACAAATTTTTACGTCGATCGACATAAACCCCTGAGCCCTCAATACGGTTTGCCCTAATGCGGCCCATCATCCGTATCCGTCCGGCAAAAGGCAAGCTCAAAGGGCTGCTTCAGGTGCGGCGCGGCCGCTCTGTTCCCAATACGGCACGGGACCGAAGCGTTGCGCCAGAAAATCGATGAAGGCGCGGACCTTGGGCGACGGCCGCCCCCCGCCGGGATAGACCGCCCACATGTCCACGCTTGTCGCCGTTTCGTATTCGCGCAGCAAAGGCACCAGATCCCCACCCGCCAGATAGGGCCCAACATCCCACAACGCCCGCAGCACGATGCCCAAGCCCGCAAGGGCCAGATCGCGCACCACCACGCCGTCGTTGCTGCGCACGTTGCCACGCACCGTCACATCTTCACGTACGCCACCGTGTACGAACGACCACGTTTCACGCCCGGACGACACGATGCAGTTGTGCTCTTTCAAGTCTTGCGGTTGCAAGGGTGTGCCATGGCGCTCCAGATATAACGGGGATGCACAGACGACGCGCTGCACCCCGGCAAGCCTGCGCGATTTCATCCGTGAATCGGCAAGGGCGGCAATGCGCACCGCGACATCGATGCCCTCATCAACCAAGTCCAACAGCCTTTCCGACAAAATCAAATCGATGTTTACATCGGGGTACAGAGCCAAAAAATCCGCCAGCGCCGGAGCAATATGAGCCTGACCGAACGAAATGGGCGCGGTCACGCGCAGGGTGCCGCGCGGTGCGCCGCGATGCGCCGCCAAACTGTTTTGCGCACTTTCCATTTCCTTGAGAATTCTTTGGACATGGCGCAGAAACACCTCACCGTCCGCCGTCAAGGCCACGCTGCGGGTCGTTCGATAGAGCAAACGCGCGCCGATGGTCGCCTCAAAAGCGGCAAGGCGGCGGCTCGCCGTGGCCGCAGACATGCCCAAGCGTCGCCCCGCCGCAGAGAGGTTACCCAGCGCCGCCGCCGCCGCGAACAAAGACAGATCGCGAAAATCCAGCGCTTCCATTTTCATGTTTTCCAATATTCTGTTTTTTCAAATTTCAATATTATCAGATCGTCGTAAAAGCGTAAATATGCAGCTCCCCTCTCCTATTTGTAGAAACATGGCGCATTGGAGCCCCCACATGTCCGACACTCTCACCCAGGCCAAGCGCCCTTCGCTGACGCATCTCATCGCTATGGCGACGACCCTTGTCGGCGTGGCGTTAATCATCAGCGCGACAAACGGCGCCTTCGGCACTCATATCCTGGGGGGTGACAGCACCGCCATGCAACGCGCCGCCGGGATCATCGTTTTGTCCTTAGGCTTATGGGCCACGGGCGCGGTTCCCGAATTTTATACATCGCTTCTATTTTTATTCCTCAGCGCCGTCTTCACCATCGCCCCCCCGGGTGTGATCTTTTCCGGCTTTCAGGCCAGCGCCATGTGGTTGGTGTTCGGCGGGCTGGTGATCGGCTTGGCGGTACATGAAACGGGCTTGGCGCGGCGCATGGTGCGTTCCATGATCGCCTTTATCCCTGCCAGCTACTTCGGCGTTCTGGTCAGCGTCGTCGGTGCAGGGGCCGTGCTGGCGTTCATCATCCCCTCCGCCCTCAGCCGCGCCGTATTGATCACGCCGATCGCCATGGAGCTGGCGGCGGGCATGGGATTTGGCAAGGGCTCGAAAGGGCGCACCGGCATCATCCTTGCCGCAGGCATGGCCACGACGCTGCCCGCGTTCGCCATTTTGCCGTCCAACGTCCCCAATCTGGTTCTGTCGGCGTCCGCGGAAAGCCTCTACAACATTCATTTCGAGTACGGCCATTTCCTCGCGCTGAATTTTCCCGTGCTCGGCGGCTTCGCCATCTTAGCCACCATTGCGCTAAACTGGTTCTTCTTTCATGACACGCCGGAACACGAGGCCACGCAATCTGAAAGTGTCGCAACATCACCCGAAGAACGTCGGCTTGGCGCGATCTTATTGGTCACGGCCGTATTGTGGGCGACGGATTTTATCCACGGTATTTCACCGGCTTGGATCGCGATGGGTGCGGCTCTGGTGTGCGCTGCGCCTGGATTTGGCGTCCTGGCCACCGGCGATCTGGTCAAAAAGATCAATTTCGCCCCGTGGCTGTTCGTCGCGGGCGTCGTCGGACTGGGCGCGGTCGCGTCGCACGTCGGGCTTGGCGAACTCCTAGGCAAAAGCCTGTTGGCGCTCACCGGCGAAAACATCGGCGGCGGCCTGTCCGGCTTCGCCACCTTGACCGCCATCGGCATGTCGATCGACTTCGCCACCACCTTGCCCGCCGTGCCCGCAATCATGACGCCGCTCGCGAGCACATTGAGCACCGCCACCGGATGGCCGATCGAAAGCGTACTTATGGCGCAAGTGCCGACCTGGGTGTTGATCCCGCTGCCTTACCTGGCGCCGCCGATCCTGGTCACGTTGTCGATTGCCGAGGTTCCCGCCCAGCGCGCCGCGCCGGTGATGTTGATCTATTTCGTGCTGGGCATCCTCATTGCGCTGCCGCTGCATTTTTATTGGGGCCATCTGCTCGGCTACTTCGCTTAAAGGCGGATTCTCCTTAAGCTGAGTGATCGGCGTCGGCCTTCGCCATACCGGCACCGATCACCAGCCCCAACCAGGTGTTGAGGATGAATTCCGGCGCAAGATGCAACACAACGTCAAACTGACCGAGTTCCACATCACCCAACGCGCCGCCGACAAACGCGGCGACGACGAACAATACAAGTGCGGTCGGAAGCATCAAAAGCACACACTCGGCCACCATGCCCAGCACCGCCATCACCCCCGGCCAGCTGGGCCTGGGCACCGCCAGCCCCAACACGCTGGGTCCCGTCACCAACCGCCCCGCCGCATGGCTTTCGGCCACCCGCGACACGGACGTGATGTACGACAGCAAAAACAGGCCATGCAGCACATCGAAACCATAACGCCCTGGCGGCCCCACCGAGCGCGCGACAATCACCGCGCACACCGCCAGAACAAACGGCAACGACGCCAAGCGCATAATGATTGGATAGGTCAACTTCAATGCTTGAATAGCTTGGTATGAAAGGCTGCGAAAAGGCTTCGTTTCGCCTGAGTCATGGTCGTTTCTCATGCTTTGGCCTGTTGTTCAGCATTGCCTCGTTCCAAAATACGATACGCGATTGAGATCATCGATATCATCACCGCATACGATAACCATGACAACACATTGAGAATCACAGTGGTGATCAGGTCAGTCGCAGATGAGATGATTTGATACGGCCAAATCCATGTAATAAGCACAAAAGGCAGCAATCCCACAATTTGGGCTATAAACATGGTAAAGGTGTGGCCTTTCGCCAGCATCCAGGCACTTTGAAAGCGCCACAGTAATCCACCTGCTTGATCGAGCGAAATGGCAGGCAGCACAAGCCCCAGTCGGACGACCCCTATAAAGGTAAAAAACAGCACCACAACTGACAGGGCAGAAAATACAATGTCCGACATTTGCGCCAGAGCCGCTTCAATCAACAAAAGGACGCTCAAGGGCAGCATCAAGGCCGCCAAGATCGCTATCGAATAACCTAGATAACGGAGCTCGCGTTTTTCAAATGTGAAGCCGAGCTGAGGTGGTTTAGCGCCCCGTAAAACGAAGCGGTGAAGACTGACGTATGCCCCCGCCATAACAACCCACGACACCGCTATGTAAAGTAAATACATCGGCTCCAATAAGGAACCCAATTGGGTTTGCAGCTCAGCCGTATCCTTTTGCGCATCAAAACGGTAACTGATCACCAACGTCACCACCGCCGGCAACCAAAATATGCGCGCCATCGTACCCAGATTGCCAAACATCATACGATAGCTGTCCGCGACCAAGGTCAGGACTTTCAGTTTAGGTGTGGTTTCCAAAACGTCGCTGTCGCTCATAAGCCCCCCCCTCAGGCAGCGATTGAGGGCTCACTATAAGAAGCGATGCCAAAACACGATAGAGCAAAACGTGTGAGGATTAAGCCAGCTCTTCGGCGATCAGACGCGCGGCCTCGACCGGGTCGGAATGTCCGGTGATGGGGCGGCCGATGACCAGATAATCGGCACCAAGATCAACCGCGTCTTTCGGCGTCACCACCCGGCGCTGATCGTCGGCACTGGCCCATTGGGGGCGGATGCCTGGCACCACCAGCAGAAAGTCGCGTCCCACGGAACCACGCAACGCGACCACTTCCTTGGCCGAGCACACCACACCATCGAGCCCGCTGGATTTCGCCAGTCGGCCCAAGCGCAGCACGTGCTCAAGCGGCTCTTCATCGATGCCGACTTCGACCAAGTCTTCGCGCGCCATGGAGGTCAACACGGTTACGCCGATGACGCCCGGGCGTGTGCCCGGCTCTGCCTCATCGGCGGCGCTGGCGGCGGCTTGCATCATGCGCCGTCCACCGCCCGCGTGCACGTTCACGAGAAACGGGTTCAAGCTCAGCGCGGCGCGAATCGCACCTGCCACGGTGTTGGGAATGTCGTGATACTTGAGATCGAGGAACAATGGCATCCCGCATTCGGTGACCCGGTGCACGCCTTCGGGCCCATTGGCCGTGAAGAACTCCTTGCCGAGCTTCACGCCGCCGACAGAGCCTTTGAGGCCATGGGCAAGCTCGACCGCGCGCCCGACATCCGTGGTGTCCAGCGCGACGAATATGCGTTGCCAAGCGTGTTCGATCCCAACCATGAGACTCTTTTACCTCGCACCCGCACCCCGGCAAAGGCTTAATTCGACAAAATTGCACCGCAACAATTCGAGCGGCGAATCAAGCCGCGCTTTGCGGCTTCGCCAACTGCCCCGCCACCGATGGTGCGGAATTATGTTCAATGGTTTTTGCGTGAGAGTCGGGGACGTTGTCCGCCGCGTGATCTTGCAGCGCTTTTAGCGCCTTGAGCTCCGCTTGCAGGTGTGCGGTTTTATCGCGCTCGGTCTTTAACTCGCGGCGCGCGACCTCACCGTTATAGGACTGTTTGCGCATTTCCGAGCGCACGCGGCCCGCGCCCGCCCACGACACCACGCCGCCCAGCACCACGCCGACGCCAAGCACGATGGTCAGCAGCAGATACAGTTCCACCTCGACCACCAGGGCAAACGGCCACAGATCGAGCGCCACGGCCTCTTTGTTGTTCAGCGCAAACACGACCACGGCCAGCGCCGCGGGCGCCATGATCAGCCACGAGATGAGACGTCTCAAAGGCTTGCTCCCGTCCTCGTCGAATGCAGTCGTCGCGGTGCACGCAGATCAGCCCGCGTTGAGTTTTTCGCGAAGCTGCTTGCCGGTTTTAAAATAAGGAATGTACTTGGCCGGAACGTCGACCGCATCGCCGGTGCGCGGATTGCGCCCCGTGCGCGAGCCGCGCTCCTTGACCGAAAATGCGCCGAAACCGCGCAGTTCGACCCGATCGCCTTCAGCCAGCGCATTGGTGATTTCGTCGAAAATGGTGGTGACGATACGCTCGACATCGCGCAAATACAGATGCGGGTTGGCTTCGGCAAGCCGTTGAATCAATTCAGATTTCGTCATGCTTTCATCTCCTGCCGGACCTGGCCTTGGCGGTGCGCCCCCTGGCGCGCCGGGGGGCGCATGTCCGGTTAAAGCGTCTCGGCCGATTTCCGAAACTGGACCCAATTGCCCATCCCGGCACCCATTGGCCAACAGCTATAGATTAGGGTGCCAAACCGAGAGCAACCCGTCAAGGGTAAGTCGTTCTGAAACCAGCGCTTTTCCAAATGCCCCAAAAACGCGCTCAACAAAGTCCGGGCGCGGGTACTTGGGTTTTTTGTCGACCACGGGTAAATCGGCCTCCAAGCCCTTCTCCGTTTCCAACCATGAAATGGCCTCGGCTTCGCCGCCGATGGCGTCGACAAGCCCGGCATCCAGGGCTTTTTTGCCTGTGAACACGCGCCCATCGGCGAGCACCTTGGTGGCCTCCAAGTCCATCCCGCGACGTTCCGCGACCATGGCGACGAAAAAATCGTACATGTCCATCACCACATCTTGAATGTGTTCGCGGGCCGCGTCCGAAAAGGGTTCCATCGGATTGGGCTGAGCCTTGAGCGCGCCACTTTTGATGGTTTCGGGCTTCACCCCGATCTTATCCATCAACCCGGTCATGTCGGCAGTCTGTAAGATCACGCCGATCGAGCCGGTCAGCGTGCCTTGACGCGCAAAAATGCGATCCGCGCCGATCGCCGTCATGTAAGCCGCCGACGTGGCGGTCGAACCCATCACCGCAACCACGGGTTTTTGCGTCGCGATGTCACGCAGGCCGAGATAGAGGTTTTCCCCACCGACCACCGTGCCGCCGGGGCTGTTGATTTTCACCAGCACGGCCTTGATGTGGTCGTCGTTCTTGAGCTCTTGAAGCAATTTGTCGAGGTGGCGGTCTTCGACGATGATGCCCGAAACGTTGACCCGCGCGATGCGCGCGCCACTCAACAGATCGCCCACACCCAGACCGTCGCCAACGCCCGCGTCTTGCACCACCGTGCGCGCCACCAGGGTAACCACAAGAGCGGTGATACTGATCGCCGCGACCACCTTCCAAAAGGTTGCCTGACGGCGCTGGCGGCGACGTTCCATAAGCTTGTCGGTATCGAGGGACATGTAGGCCGGTACTCCAAATCTCTATAATCGCGCGCAGTCTATCACACCCGCAGGGCACGCAAGGGGCAAATTTCACCTCTGAGCGCAATCTCCAATAAATTGTCATGACGGGTGTTTGATATACTATGAGCCGCATCACTCACGCTGATCGAAAGGATCAAAACACATGCACCTTTGGCCCCGGATCGTTGTTTGTGGCTTGCTCGTTCTCAGTGCATCGCCTGGGCGCACGGCTGAAACGTTCGACCCCGATAAATTGACGCAAACGATCAATATTTATGAAGCTGTCGTCATATATCCCCCAGCCACTTGGCAAACTTCAATGAACCCCTTTGAAGAAAGTGAATTCTATCGTGACCAAAAAGGGCCGGTCTTTCTCGTCGAGCAAATCCCAAAAGGCGAAAGCTTCGAAGCGTGGTCGCAGCTCTACGCAATTAATGGAACCTATCTACCCAACGCTCAGAACCTGACGATCAAACAATTCGCCAATCTCAACATGGGGTCCTTTAGTCAGGCTTGTGGCCGAGAAAATATATCGATCACGAAGCTTGAAGATTCCACCAGCGCCTTAACCATCATTTTGTTTTGCGCTGCAAGTCCCCACGGCCCAGTAAAACTCGGCTATGGTCCCGACAAGGGCGAAATCGCCCTGATGACCTTTCGCCGCCAAGACGACACCTTCATCAAGGTTTATCACGAATGGCGCGGCAAACAATTTGATGCCGCCGACAATGCCACGTGGCCGGTTACGCCCACGGTCCTCAACGAAATGATCCGTCGCTTTAAAGGCATCCACATTTCCAAATCGTCCCGCCCCGTAAAATAACGCACCCTTCAAATCGGCAAAAAGAAACGCCCCCGAGATGGCCGGGGGCGTCGTCTTTTGTCGGTCTAAAAGAAGACTTAGTCGTCTGAAGACGCGTTCTTTTCTTGCAAAGCGGCGCCGAGGATATCGCCCAGGGACGCGCCCGAGTTGGACGAGCCGTAGTCCTGCATAGCTTGCTTTTCTTCCTGGAACTCAAGCGCTTTGATCGAAAGCGTCAGCTTGCGGCTGGACGCGTCGATCTGGGTGATCTTGGCGTCGACCTTTTCGCCGACGGCGAAACGATCAGGGCGCTGTTCGGAACGTTCGCGGCTCAGTTCGGTCTTGCGGATGAAGCCCGGCACGCCGTCGGCGGCGGTGACTTCGATGCCACCGTCCGTGATCGCCGTGATCTCACAGGTCACGATGGTGCCGCGCTTAAGACCGGCCATGCCTTCTTCAAACGGGTCTTTGCTGAGCTGCTTGATGCCGAGAGAGATGCGCTCTTTCGCCACGTCCACATCGAGGACCTTGGCTTTGACCGTGTCGCCCTTCTTGAAGTCCTTGATGGCTTCTTCGCCGGACTGATCCCAGCTGAGATCGGACAGGTGAACCATGCCGTCGATTTCTTCGGTGAGGCCGATGAACAGACCGAATTCGGTGATGTTCTTGATCTCGCCCTCGACTTCGGTTCCCGCCGTGTGGGTGGTGAGGAAGCTGTCCCACGGGTTGTCGCCACACTGCTTGAGGCCGAGCGAAATGCGGCGCTTGTCGGGATCGACATCCAGCACCATGACTTCGACTTCCTGGGACGTGGAAACGATTTTGCCCGGGTGGACGTTTTTCTTGGTCCAAGACATTTCGGACACGTGCACCAGGCCTTCGACACCGGCTTCAAGCTCGACGAATGCGCCGTAGTCCGTGATGTTGGTGACGCGGCCCTTGAGCTTGGCGCCGACCGGGTATTTGGCGGCAACGCCTTCCCACGGATCGGATTCCAGCTGCTTCATACCCAGCGAAATGCGCTGCGTTTCGGCGTTGAAGCGGATCACCTGAACCTTAACGGTCTCGCCAACCTGCAGAGCTTCCGACGGGTGGTTGATGCGCTTCCAAGCAATATCGGTCACGTGCAGCAGACCATCGACACCGCCGAGATCGACGAACGCGCCGTAATCGGTGATGTTTTTGACCATACCTTCGAGCACGTCGCCCTCGGCGAGCTTGGAGATGAGTTCGGAACGGGCTTCGGCGCGGGTTTCTTCCAACACGGCGCGGCGCGAAACCACGATGTTGTTGCGCGAGCGATCCATCTTCAAGATCTGGAACGGCTGGGGCATGTTCATCAGCGGGGTGACGTCGCGAACCGGGCGGATGTCGACCTGGGAGCCGGGCAAGAACGCCACGGCGCCGTTAAGATCGACAATGAAACCGCCTTTGACGCGGCCAAAGATGGTACCGGTGACGCGCTCTTGAGCTTCGAACAGCTTTTCGAGCTGGATCCAAGCTTCTTCGCGGCGCGCTTTTTCACGCGAGAGACGGATCATGCCGTCGCGATCTTCGTATCGCTCAATAAACACGTCGATCTGGTCGCCCATGGAAATGGCCGGCGCATCCGCGCCCACGCCGAATTCCTTCATCGGGATGCGACCTTCGGACTTCATGCCGACGTCGATCAGAACGGCATCGCCGTCTACACGCAGCACGGTGCCGGTGACGACGCTGCCTTCAAGCATGGAATTTTTGGCAAAGGACTCTTCGAGAAGGTCCGCAAAATTTTCAGCAGTCATAAGTTAGGGTATTCCTTTTTTTAACTTTCCTGGCCAGCCGGTTGGTTCCGGCGGTCTACGTTAAGACAAAAATCCACATCCCTGTTGCGGGATATGGGGCTCATTACACTTTTGAGTGCACTTCTGAAAATGGCAATCAGAAGAGGTTCTTGGCAAGAATGAAGTCGAGCGCCGCGCCATAGGCCTGATCGGCGTCCATTTCGCTGGTGTCCAACACCAATGCATCGGCGGCGGCAACCAACGGTGACGCACTGCGGGACGTATCGCGGGCGTCACGTTCCTTCATGTCTTGCAGAACGCGCGCATATATAGCTTCAAGACCACGTTCCTGCAACTCTTTAAAGCGCCTTTTGGCGCGGATTTCGGTGCTTGCGGTGACAAAAAGCTTCACCTGGGCATCGGGACACACGGTGGTGCCGATGTCGCGACCGTCGAGAATCGCCCCTTTGGCCGGGGTGCCATCGCTGAACGCCGGGGGATTATGGGCGAAATTGCGCTGAAAATCCAGCAATGCGGCACGCACGCCGGGCACCGCGGAGACCTTGGACGCGGCCTGCGCGGCCTCGTCGGTGCGCAGTTCGGGGTTGTCCAATTCCGCCGGGTCCAAGGCGCGCGCGGCGGCTTCGGCGGCTTCGGCATTTTCCGGGTCGCCGCCGCCAGCCAAAACCTTAAAACCGGTGGCGCGGTACAAAAGCCCGGTGTCGAGTTTGGATAACTTGAAATGGGCCTCCAGCCGCTTGGCCAAAGTGCCTTTGCCCGCTGCGGCGGGACCATCGATCGCGAAAATGATGTTCATGGCACCGACCTACATGATTTTTTGATGAGACGCAACGTCACGCGCCCCTCACGAAACCAGTGATCGCGCCAACAAAACTGCGTTCGCTGGATTTTCGCCGATGCGCCGGATCGCATACGGCCACCAATCGACGCCAAACGGCGTATACAAGCGCACCCGCCAACCGTCAGCAGCCAGCCGCTCGGCCACATTGCTGCGCACGCCCAACAGCATCTCAAACTCAAACTCATCTGGGCCCCAGCCGCCTAGGCGGGCCTTTTCAAGGGCGTAAGCCTGAATGCGCTCATCATGTGTGGCGATGATCGGGTAAAAGCCTGTGGCGCGTGCAGCGGGCGAAAACATCCGCTCCACCAAGCGGCGATAATTGGCCTTGATGTCCGCGCGAGCGGTGAAGGCAATGTCGTCACCCGCAATGAAAGCGCCTTTGACCAGCCGCACCTTGGCACCACGCGCGATTTGACGTTGGAGATCGACTTCGGTGCGCTTGAGATAAGCCTGCAACGTCAAGGCAACCCGATCACCTTGGCTCGCAAAGCCGTCGTGAAGCGCAATGGTGTCGTCGATGACCGAGGCATCTTCCATATCGAACATCAAGACATTGACGCGCGCTGCATCCACTGTACCGCCTTGCTGATTGTTTTTGAACCCTCGCACGATGCGCGCGGCATTTTCACGGGTCACACCGGTATCGATCATCTGGCCGATTTGGGTGGAATCCACCGACACATGCACGTCCAAACCCGCTTGAACCAGGGCTGCACTAGCCGCGATTTTCTGGGTCAGCGTTTGCGCGATCACACCCGGGTCGGTGACATATTCGCCCAGATAAAACAGCGATGCCCGCAAGCCCTTGTCGTCAAAAAGCTGGCGAGCGCGTTGCGCCGCCGTCTCAACTGTACGTCCAGCAACGAAACGCCGCGTCAAACCGGACGTCGCACGCCACGACTGCACAAAACGCGTCAGGCCGTCCCTGCGCGCCAAGCTGATCATCATCGATTGCCACAGGCGGCGCATTATGGGCTCCTATACCAGCCTTTTTAAGAAAACTTCGCGCCAAGGCCTTCCATCAGCTCGCGAAAACCGGGAAAGCTGGTGTCGATGGGGCTGGCGTCGTCCACCGTGATGGGATTTTCGCTGGCAAAGCCCAACACCAAAAACGACATGGCGATGCGGTGATCCAGGCTGGACGCCACTTCGGCACCGCCCGGCACGCGTTTGCCCGTGCCGCCGGTGCCTTGGATAACCAACCAGTCTTCGCCCTCTTCCAACTCAACGCCGCAGGCTTTCAAGCCCTGGGCCATGATGCTGAGACGGTCGCTTTCCTTGACCCGCAATTCTTCCAGGCCTTCAAAGCGGCTTTCGCCCTCTGCGCACGCAGCGGCGACGAACAGCACCGGGTATTCGTCGATTTGCGCCGGAGCGCGGCTGGCGGGAACCGTGCAGCCTTTCAGCTGCGCGAATTTGACCTGCACGTCGCCGACGATTTCACCGGCTTCGATACGTTGGTTCAAAATTTCAATATCCGCGCCGAAATCCTTCAGCGTTTCAACCACGCCTGCGCGCAAGGGGTTGAGCCCGACATTGGTCACTGTGACGTCGCCGCCTTCAACGATGCTCGCCGCGACCAAGGCGAACGCGGCGGACGAGATATCGGCAGGCACGATCACGTCGCGGCCTTTGAGTTCAGGCTGGCCCTTGAGCGTGATGCGCCGCGCGCCACCGTCTAGTTCTTCGACCCGCACATCCGCGCCAAAATGGGTGAGCATTTTTTCGCTGTGGTCGCGGGTGGGTTTGGATTCGATCACCACCGTTTCGCCGGGGGCATTCAGGCCCGCCAGCATCACCGCCGACTTAACCTGCGCCGACGCCACCGGCAGTTCATAGGTGATCGGCATGGGGTCCCCCGCTCCAGTCATGGTCAGCGGCAAGCGACCGCCCTCAGAAGCCTCGAACACCGCGCCCACTTGGGCCAGCGGGTTGATCACCCGATTCATCGGCCGCGAAGACAGCGAAGCATCGCCCGTAAACGTGGCCTTAAAGCCCTGACCGGCCACAAGGCCCATCAGCAACCGCACGGCGGTACCGGAATTGCCCATGTCGATTTCGCGATCAGGTTGCAGCAAACCGCCCACACCCATGCCGTTCACCACCCATTCGCCGTTTTCCAGGCGCTCAACCTTCGCGCCCATGGCACGCATGGCATCGGCGGTGCACAGAACGTCTTCGCCTTCCAGCAATCCGGTGATTCGCGTGCTGCCCATCGCCACCGCACCCAGCATCAAAGCGCGGTGCGAAATGGATTTGTCGCCGGGAACAGTCACAAAACCTGAAAGCGGACCTGAGCGGTGAGATGTCAAGGAAGACAAGGTTTTGAGCCTCAAAATATACAAAAGAAAATTAGATATGCGCTCTCTAGCACGTTTTTCCTTTTGACAGAACCCGCGGAACGTGGCAATTGCGATTGAGTTACTTTTTACGTCCCAAGAACTGCGGAGACTGGCCCGTGGCGAAGCCCAACCTAGGTGAAAAACACGATTGTCCGAACTGCGAAACGCGCTTTTTCGATCTTGGCAAGCAACCCCCGACTTGTCCCAAGTGCTCGACTGTGATTGAGACGGGAAAAACGAAGTCGAAAGCCAAAGCCGACCCCGTACCGGATCCGACCGAAGAAAAAGCTGTGACCGTGGCTGACGACGACGATCCGAATATCAATTCGGACCTCGATGTCGAGGACAACGTCGACGACGATATCGACGACGACGATGACGACGATCTGATTGAAGACACATCCGATTTGGATGACGACGACGATCTCTCCGTGGTCATCGATAAGGTCGACGGCGATATCGCGGACACCTGAGCGTCGGCTCGGCGTAAAATTATGTCGGCGTGTGCACGCCATCGTGAAAATATCACGAACGCGTGATTTTCCCCTTGCGCAAAATGGGACGCGCCTATAAGTTCCCGCCGCACATGCCCCATGGCCGTCTCCGTTCGGTCAACCCAAAGGGGCGCAATAAAACATTGGGGCCGTAGCTCAGTTGGGAGAGCGCTACAATGGCATTGTAGAGGTCGTCGGTTCGATCCCGTCCGGCTCCACCATCAAAACCTCCACGGAAACGTGGGGGTTTTGTTCTTTTAGAGGCTCTGAGCTTCGCCTCCCTCCCAATACCCGTTGCTAGATATTGCCCCCGGGACAGAGCAATCACCGCAAATTTGCGCATAAAAAAAGGGCCCGGCGTACCGGGCCCCCGGAATTTTGTGACAATCCGTCTTGTTAACGGGCCGCACCCAAATCCGTATAATCTAAGCCCTGGAAATATACGTCCATACCGTACATCATGCAAGCCAAAACAACCAAGGTAGAACATGACAACTAAGGGGGGGAGGGCGTGATGCACTGGCGTTTGGGCGTTGATTTGGGGACGAATTCTCTGGGGTGGTGGGCGTTCCGCGTCACCAGGGACGGTACCGGCGAAAAGGCGCGATGGCGTCTGATCGAATCCTTGGATGGCGGTGTTTATATTTTTCCCGACGCGCGAGAACCGTCCAAGAACGGTCGCGTCGGCGACAGCAACGCGGTGCAACGCCGCATGGCGCGGGGCATGCGGCGCAACCGAGATCACGGGAAAAACCGCATCCGGCATTTCGTGCGCGACCTAACGGCCTTGGGTTTACTGCCTGAAGATGCTGGCGAACGCAAAAAGCTATTTCAAACCCCAAGCAAAACCACCCCCGAAACTGACGCCTATAACCCTTACAAACTGCGCGCCGAAGCACTATCGCGCCCCCTCAGCTCCCATGAATTGGGCCGCGCATTGATGCACTTGGGCTTGCGCCGAGGCTTCAAATCAAACCGCAAGAAAGCTTCCGACAACGACGGCGGAAACCTCAAGGATCGAATTGAGGCGCTGAAGTCGCAACTCGGCAACCGCACCTTGGGTCAATACCTGTGGGATGCGTATCAAGATGAACAAAAACGCGAACATGATGGGGCGTTTCGACAAGGCATTCGCTTTCGCGCTGAAAACGAATTCTATCCCGACCGCACCACCTACGCCGCCGAGTTCGCGGCCATTCGCGATCACCAAGCCCCGCACCACACATTGTCGGATGAGGATTGGGATCGTCTGCGTGAACGTTACGTCCTCTTTCAATGGCCCCTAAAGCCGGTCGAACGGGGACGGTGCGCGTTTTACACCGACCAGCCCCGCCATTGGAAGGATACGCCCACCGCCCACGATTTCCGGCTCTATCAAGAGCTAAATAGCTTGCAATGGATTGATGCAAACTACGAAACGCATGCGCTTGAGGCGGAGCAGCGCGCGGGCGTCTTGCAAAAACTGATGAGCCAAAAATCAGACGTGACGTTCAAGAGTTTGCGCAAACTCAAACGCACGGACAAAACGCTTCTGTTTCCCAAGGATTCTCGCTTCAATCTGGAAAGCGAGAAAAGAAAGGCTCTACTGCCTCACAAAATTGCCGCCACCCTGATAGCCGATCCTGACTTAGCTCCTTTGTGGGAACACCGTATCGAACATGAAGATGGACAGCTGGACGACATTTTTGAAGTCCTGCATCACGCAGAAGACGATCACAAGGCCCAAGTTGACCTGATTTCAAATTTCGCCCTTGATGAAGACACCGCCGTCAAACTGACAAAGCTTAAGCTTTCGTCCGGCACCACCCACGTCTCACGGCGATTTATGGATCAGATCGTCCCCATTCTTGCCGATCAAGGCTTGGTCTATTCCGACGCCGTTCGCGAACTGACGGATGATGAGGGCAACCAGCTTCATCACAGCATGCGCGACGATGGGCGGCGATGGGACAGGCTACCCTATTACGGCGAAGTTCTTTCGAGTTCCATGTTGGGGGCCGACCCCGCCGCCGACCCGCTAAAAGACCCGGAAAAGCATTTCGGCAAAATCAACAACCCCACGGTCCATGTGGCGCTGAACAGTCTTAGACGCGTGGTCAACACCCTGACGGATCGCTTTGGCGCGGCACCGGTCGAGGTTCATGTGGAGCTGACTCGCGACTTGAAACTGCCGCGCAAAAGACGCGATGAAATCACCGTCGATCAAGGCAAGCGAGAAAGCGAAAATAAGCGGATCAAAAAACTCTGCGCCGAGCACGGCATACACGATCCATCCGCACTTGACGTCAAGAAGGTCAAACTGTGGGAAGAGCTGGGCAAGGATCAATTTGCACGCCAGTGTGTGTTTTCGGGAAAAACCATATCCGCCGCACAATTGTTCAACGGCGAAGTGGAAATCGAACACATTCTTCCTTTTTCCCGCACCCTGGACGATTCCCTCGCCAACCTCACGGTTTCCATGCGCTGGGTCAATCGCCTCAAGGGCAGTGGCACGCCATACGAAGCCTTTCACGGCGACCGCTACGCCGACCAAGGCGTGATATGGGACGAAATTTTGCAACGCGCCGACCGTCTTTCCAAGCCCAAACGCGACCGCTTCGGCCCCGGTGGCTTGGCGCGCTATGAAAAAGATGGTGGTTTTATCGCCCGGCAACTCAACGATACCGCCTACATGACCCGCGCCGCCACGCGCTACTTCCAGGCCCTCAACGGCGTGGAACACGTTCTCGCCAACCCTGGACGCCTAACAGCGATGGTGCGCGGCAAGTGGGGGTTCAACGGTATTCTCAACGACGACGATCGAAAGACCCGCACGGACCATCGTCACCACGCGGTGGACGCCGCAGTGGTGGCGCTGGTTGACCGTTCCGTTCTCAACGAGATCAGCCGCCTTACCGCACGTGGCGCGGATGATTTGGTGCGCATCGCCTTGCCGGAATTGAACGGCGATTTACGCAAGGCGGTCCGCGCGCGGGTGCCCGGAATTATCACGGCCTTCAAACCCGATCACGGATTGCAAGGGCGCATGTTCAATGACACGGCTTATGGCTTCGTATCACAGGACACCCGCGATCCGGATTTGCCGGAGCACGCCCTTGTCACCCGCAAGGCGCTGGCCGGATTAACGCCAAAGGAATGTGAGGCCGTTCGCGATCCCATTTTACGCGACCGGGTGCGCGATCACCTGCAAAGGGCTGCATCCGCAGGCATCAAGCATGACACCGCCCTGATTGAGTTTTCCAAGAATACGGGCATCAAGCGCGTGCGAGTGTTGATCGCCAATAAATCCGTGCACCCAATTTCTTCGACCCCCTATAAGGGATATGCGCTGGAGTCTTATGCGTGCTGCGATATTTGGTGGACCCCACCTAAGAAAAAGCGTAACGGCACTTTCACAAAACCAACCTGGGAAGGTAAATTTTGGACCTATGCCGACACCTTGTCCCCTTCAAGCGGTTTTGATCGCAAAAACCCCAAACGATCCCAGTTCCCCGAACGCCATCCCGCTGGACGCTTCGTTACACGTATTTTCAAAGATGATGTCATTGCATTTGAAGAGAACGGCCAAACGCATATCATGAGGGTCAAAGGCCTACAGGCATCGGCAAATCGCTTCGACATTTCCCCTCATTTCTCAACTGACGCTGCACAAAAACCCAGGGGTATCAATGTCCTGGGTGAATTGGGGCTGCGTAAGCTTTTCATTACACCCGATGGACGCATTCTTGAATCTAAGCGTGGGGGCTCATCATGATCGGCGGTATTGTTGAGATTGCGGAACCGGACCGCTACATCTCCGTCCATCGGGGATTCTTGAAGGTTTCCGACACGCAAACGGAATTGGGGCGCGTGCCGCTAGACGACATCACCGCGCTGATTCTGTCCGCGCCGCAGGTGACAATTTCAAAAAATCTGATGGTCGAACTGGCCGAGCAAAAGGCCGTCATCGTGACCTGTGGGCGCAATTGGCATCCCCTATCCTTGACCCTTCCTTTCGCCGCGCACCACCAAGCGGCGGGAATTCTTCACGACCAGATTGACGTCGGCGCGCCGCTGAAAAAGCGCCTCTGGCAAAAGGTCGTCAAGGCCAAGATCGCTCACCAAGCCAAAGTCTTGGCCCACCATGAACCGTCGCACCCCAAACTCAAGGAGCTTGAAATTCTTGAGCGCCGGGTGAAATCCGGCGACCCGGACAACATGGAAGCCCAAGCGGCGCGCCACTACTGGACCGCGCTGATGGGAGCGGACTTTCGCCGAGACAGGTCAGCCGACAATTCAAACGTCTTTCTAAACTACGGCTACACCGTCTTGCGCGCGGCGACGGCGCGCGCCATTTGTGCGGCGGGCCTTCATCCGGCTCTGGGCATCCATCATCACGCACGCCACAACGCCTTCGCCCTGGTGGACGATCTGATGGAACCTTTTCGCCCCTTGCTCGATTCCTTGGTGCGCAAACTTGCGACAGGCCACGAAAGCACCGCCCTCACGCCTGAGAGCAAGCGAACGTTGGCCGCCGTGTTGCAACAAGATCTACTCGCCGAGCGGGGAGCTTCGCCATTGATCAATTGTCTTGGCAGAACGGCTCAATCTTTAGCGGAAAGCTTTGCAACAAAAAACGACGTGCTTGAAATCGCCCAAATCAAGCCCGCTCAGAATTTGCTCTAACCGTCATGATACGCGATGTCAAAACATGGATCAGTGGATATAGAACCTTGTGGATGCTTGTGATGTTTGATCTGCCCGTGACCGAGCGTGACGAACGCAAGGCGGCCACGAAATTCCGCAATTTCCTTCTCGACGAAGGCTTTAACATGGCGCAATTTTCCGTGTATTATCGACTTTTATCAGGCAAGGACGCTGCGCAGGCCATGGAAAAACGCATCCAGAGCAGCGTGCCGAACGCAGGCTCCATCCATCTGCTCACCATCACCGACAAACAATACGAAACCATGCGGGTTTTTCAGGGAAAGCGACGTGGAACACCGAAAAAAACACACCAGCTTACGCTGTTCTAGCCCGGCCATCGTCTGTTTTGAAGATGGAAACGGCCTCAAAACCCTTATGTTTAAAGGGCTTGAGGCCGATCCAGCTTAGATCATTCGAATTTGGGCGCAACCCGCAACCTTGATCATCGGCAGGGCGACATAGGGCGTAGCTTAGATCATTCGAATTTGGGCGCAACCCGCAACATGCTCACGTCAGTCTGTGGGGTCATCTTTAGCTTAGATCATTCGAATTTGGGCGCAACCCGCAACGTGGACGGCGAAGACCTGATCGAAGCCCATAGCTTAGATCATTCGAATTTGGGCGCAACCCGCAACTTCTTTGAGGGCTGCGCGTTGGTCGGGCTTAGCTTAGATCATTCGAATTTGGGCGCAACCCGCAACCCGATCCAAGTCACATATGGAAGTTCGCCCAGCTTAGATCATTCGAATTTGGGCGCAACCCGCAACAGGTCAACACGGACGGATTTACAATTCGCAAGCTTAGATCATTCGAATTTGGGCGCAACCCGCAACACCGTACCATCGCACCCAATAAGCGCGGTGAGCTTAGATCATTCGAATTTGGGCGCAACCCGCAACTCGAGAGACCACCACCCAAAGCACCGGCAAAGCTTAGATCATTCGAATTTGGGCGCAACCCGCAACGTTCCTGCGCTCATAGTCAACACCTCATCTAGCTTAGATCATTCGAATTTGGGCGCAACCCGCAACTTGTAAGCGGAAAGCCCTCTTCACCAATCTAGCTTAGATCATTCGAATTTGGGCGCAACCCGCAACGGAGAGCAAGAGTGTACCACGCACACCAAGAGCTTAGATCATTCGAATTTGGGCGCAACCCGCAACTCGGCGGTGATACGTCGATCACTTCCGCAAAGCTTAGATCATTCGAATTTGGGCGCAACCCGCAACTGAATTGTTTGATGAGCGTCTTGTCCGCCCAGCTTAGATCATTCGAATTTGGGCGCAACCCGCAACTTGCGGACAGAGGACTTTCGAGCAAGGTTTAGCTTAGATCATTCGAATTTGGGCGCAACCCGCAACGTTCCAGGCGCACATCGGAAACAGACACCAAGCTTAGATCATTCGAATTTGGGCGCAACCCGCAACGCTACGCGGTGGTGTTCGTTGATCCGTTCGAGCTTAGATCATTCGAATTTGGGCGCAACCCGCAACATTATTCCTCTCACGTTCGAGTGCAGCATCAGCTTAGATCATTCGAATTTGGGCGCAACCCGCAACTGACGCCTGGTTTAGGGCGCACCACATGCCAGCTTAGATCATTCGAATTTGGGCGCAACCCGCAACCAAACTCGTTGGCCAGAGCACGCAGCATGTAGCTTAGATCATTCGAATTTGGGCGCAACCCGCAACCGCGCAGTCGCACGGCGGCGGGGCCGGATAAGCTTAGATCATTCGAATTTGGGCGCAACCCGGGCTACGCTTTAAGCATGGTGCCGTATTTTTCATGAATGGCGGTGAAGGCGTTGTCTACCGTGGTGGCTTCCTGGCAAATCGGCGTCGCGTGCCAGCACTTAAAGCGTTTGCCTTGTTCGATGTTGATGCACGGCGAGCAGCTCAGGTTTTTGTGAAACACCATATGCCCCGGCCCCGCCGGGCCGTACAGCACCGGGGTTTCGGGACCGAAAAAACCCACCACGGATGTTCCCGTTGCCGCCGCGATGTGCA